>Ga0209751_10000200_pt1 | contig 64453 bp, 52 predicted proteins | sample RifCSP13_1_FD_184019 | JGI IMG/M metagenome (GOLD analysis project Ga0209751, IMG submission 184019) | Soil microbial communities from Rifle, Colorado - Rifle CSP2_sed 13_1 (SPAdes) (version 2) | ecosystem: Environmental > Terrestrial > Deep subsurface > Rock core/Sediment | place: Rifle...
CGCCTCCCGCAATTCCTTCGGCCACTCCCCGACCAGCTCGATCTCGAGCTCCAGATCCACGCCCGCCGCTTCCCGCACTTTTCGGCGCGCTTCGATCAGCAATCGCGCCACGTCGGAGGCGTTCGCTCCGCCCTTGTTGAGGAAGAAATTCGCGTGGCGGCTGCTGATTTCCGCCTGACCGACTTGTGCTCCCTTCATCCCCGCCGCCTCCACCAGCCGGCCGGCGAAGTCGCCCGGAGGGTTCTTGAACATCGATCCCCAGCTGGCGCCCGGGGGCTGCGTCTTCTGCCGGTATCCGACGTTCGCCTCCACCTTCGCCTGGGCGGCTTCCGGGGTGGATGGCTCCAGACGGAACGTCGCTGTCAATACCACCGCCGCGCCCGGATTGCGTTTCAGCCAGCTCGTGCGGTAGCCGTACTCGAAGCGCTCCACCGGCCACGATTCGGTCCGATACGGTGGTTGCAAGATTTCGGCCGTCTCCAGGCACCGCGCAACTTCCGCCCCATGCGCCCCGGCGTTACCGACCACCGCCCCACCGACCGTCCCCGGGACGGTCGCCGCCCATTCAAGCCCGGAGAATCCTCGAGCGGCCGCTCGACGAGCCACGCCCCCCAGCGCTGCGCCGGACTCGGCCCGAACCCGCGGCGTCATGCCGGCCTGATCGAACCTGGCTCGTCGAGCTCGGTTCAAAATGACCACCTCCCGCACGCCTTCATCCGCCACAAGCACGTTCGAACCGCCTCCCAAGACGCGGAATGTCTCGCCCAGACCCCACAAACCGCTGGCCGTCTCTCTCAGCTCGTCCGCGGAACGGACGTCGATCAGGAAGTCGGCCTTGCCGCCGGTCCTGGAGGAAGTGAAGCGTGCCAGCGAGACTCCCTCCTGGAGCCGTTCGCCGAAGAGACGCCGTAGGTCCGAAGGGCGAGGCATCCGGCCTCACAGCTTGCGGACTCTCTCGATCAGGCGCGTGACCAGCTCTCGCTCCGGGAGGTCCGTCGCGAGCGGCCCCGTCTCCACCAGATCTTCGGATCCGGCGCGCTTGGCCAGGAGCCGAAGCTTCAACTCCATGCGCCGATCCGCCTCGAACAAGCGTTTCTGTTTAGCGTTCATTTCAGCCTCCCCATCCTTGTTGTCCCGCGTAGGGGCACGGCACGCCGTGCGCCTACCCCTTGCCGCTTGAACCCCGGCCTCGAAGATCGTCTAGAACAATCTGCCCCACCCGATTGGCGTCGCCGGCGCTGAGCGTCACGACGACCGCCGGTGGTTGCATGCCATCGATCACCATCGCCGCCGCTTCCTCCAGGGATTCGGCGTGGCGGACATCCTCGTGCACGATCTTTGCCACCAACCAGGCTCCGTCGATGCCCATCTCCGGCCGCTCCCGCGAAGCGAAGATCGCCGTGACGACGACGTGATCCGCCTGGCCAAACGCACGGGCGAAGTCCGCCGCCAGCGCCCGAGTCCGCGAGAAAGTGTGGGGCTGGAAAACGGCCCAGACTTCGCGGCCCGGCCAGCGGGTGCGGACGGCCTCCAACGTTGCGCGGATCTCGGTCGGATGGTGGGCGTAGTCGTCGATCACGACCACGCCGGCCGACTCACCGAGGACCGCGAATCTCCGCTCGACTCCCTGGAACTCGGTCAGCGCCTGTCGGGTGACGGCCAAAGGAATCTCGAAGGAATCGACCGCGGCCAGCGCCGCCAGTGCATTGAGAACGTTGTGGCGTCCCGGAAGCCGGGTCTGGATCAGGCCGAGCGAGGCCTCTCCGTGGAAGGCAAGGAAATCCGACCCGCCGGCGGAGTTCGGCCGGACGTCGGCGGCGCGCCAATCGGCCTCCGCGCTCCAGCCATAGGTCTCACGAGGCACGGTGGGGTGAACCAGCGACGCGGCCACCGGGTCTTCCTGGCAGACGATCAGCTTTTCTTCCACGAGATGGACGAACGCTTCGAACGCGTGCTGGTATTCGAGGATGGCGGGGAAGAGATCCGGGTGGTCGTATTCGACGTTCGTCACGACCCCGATGGCGGGATGAAGACCGAGGAAGGCTCGGTCGTACTCGTCGGCTTCGATCACGAAGGTCGAGCCGCCGCCGGCGGCGCCGTTGCCGCCGAGGTCCGGAGAAATTCCCCCCAAGATGTAACCGGGTTGGCGGCCGGCCTGGTGCAGAATCCACGCGATCAGAGCGGTCGTGGTGGTCTTGCCGTGCGTTCCGGCGACGGCGATGGTCCGCAGGCCGGTCGTCAGCGCACCCAGGAAGGCCTGGCGACGCAGAACCGGAATCCCCGCCAGCCGCGCCGCCGCCACTTCCGGGTTGTCGTCGCCGATGGCCGACGAGACGAGCAGCAGGTCGACGCCGGCGACGTTCTCGGCGCGCTGCCCGACAGCGATCGCGACGCCGTCCCGCGCCAGCGATTCGGTCCGTTCGTTCGGTTCCCGATCCGATCCGCTCACCACGTCTCCTCGTTCGTGCAACACCCGGGCGATCGCCGACAGCCCACTTCCGCCAATCCCCACCAAATGCACCCGACGCCTCATACGAACACGACGATGATGAAGACGAACACCAGGCCGACGACGAAGTACACCAGCGGTATGGTCAGCACGGCGGGGGGAAGGTAGGGCATATAGGTGGCGATTTGGGTCGCCAGCGCGCTCCCCTCCTCTGGCGCGGCCACCAGGTTGGTGGGATAGCCGGCCTGATTCATGTAGTACCAGATCGATCCGATGAGCAGGTATCCGTTGAGCAGACCCAGCATCAAGCCGAGCACAATCTCTTCGACCCGCTCCCGAGCCACCTTCGGCTGCAGGGCGCGCAGGTTGGGCGTCTGGTAGCCGAAAAAGGCCAGCAGGATCAAGAGGCCCGAGCGGACAACCACTTGGGTCCCGGGAGTCTGCAGGGCCATCGAGTCGCGGAAGGGGCCGATGTAGGTTTCCAAGATGGCGATCAAGAAGAGACCCAACACCAGCGCGCTGGTCACCAACAGCTCGCGCGACCAGCCGCGCATGCCTCCGACCAGACCGAAGACGACAATGAACAGCCAGAAGACGACGACCAGGCTGATCACGCGGCCACCTTGCGGCGATTCGCCTCGCCCTCGACCAGATCCGCGATTCTTTGAGCCGAATCCGAGGTGGCCTGGCGGCGGGCGGCAGTCGACATCGCCGCCAGGCGCCCCGGGTCGGAGAGCAGCGCCAGGGCGGTCGGCACGAGGTCGGAGCTCAGTCGTTCATCCGCTACGACCTCGGCCGCCGCGCGCTGCGCCAGGAAATCGGCGTTGACGTGCTGATAACGCCAGGCATGCGGATAGGGAACCAGAATCGCGGGCAGCCCGAAAAGCGGAAGCTCGCCGAGCGCCGATGCTCCGGCGCGACCGATCGCCAGATCGGCGGCGGCGTAGGCCGAGGCCATCTCCTCGTGGAGGTAGGCGACCGGGAAATAGCGCGCATGTTGGGATTGCGCCAGCCCATCCCGCACGTGAACGGCCTTGGCGAAGTCCATCTGCCCGGTGAGATGGATGACCTGCGCCGCCGGAAGCAGTCGCTCCAGCCCCGACCACATCGCTTCGTTGATCGAGTGCGCCCCGCGGCTTCCGCCGAGAACCACAACGACGGGCCCGTCGGCGGACAACCCGAGTCGTTCCCGGGCCCGAGGCTTCGAGGAAGGAGTCAGATCCGGGCGCGTCGGGTATCCGGTAATGAACACGCGAGCCCGTCGCGAGTAATACCTGCGAGAGTCTTCCGCCGTGACGGCGACGACGTCTGCCAACCGAGCGATCACGCGTGCGGCGAGGGCCGGCTCGATATCCGGCACATAGAGAACTTTGGGGACACCCCGGCCGGCCAGCGCCGCCGGGATGCCCACGTAGCCTCCCGTGAGCAGCATCGCCTCGGGCTGGAAGCGGCGCATCACGCGCCGGGCCGCGCCGAAACCGCGGGTCAGCGCCGCCAGGTTGCGCGGCAGCGACCGCAGGCCGACCCCGTGCAGGCCGGCTGCCGGAACGGCTTCGAACCGAATCCCGGCCCGCGGAACCAGATCGGCCTCCATCCCGCCTACACCGCCCAGCCAGAGCACGTCAGCCCTCGAGCCGAGCGCGGCGATGGTGGCCAAGGCGGGATACACGCCTCCGCCGGTGCCGCCAGCCGACACCAATAGTCGAAACATAGCCCTCCGAGGCCGTCGTCGACGGCGGCCTTCGTGAGATGTTGAGCAGTAGCCCGACCCCGGCCAGGGTCGTCACCAGGTTGGATCCGCCAAACGAAAAGAAAGGCAAGGCATTGCCGGCAAACGGCAGGAGGCCCAATAGCACCGACATGTTGATCAGCGCCTCGATACCAATCCAGAAGGCGATCCCTCCGGCCATCAGCATCTCCAGCCTGTCCGGCGCCTGCGAGGCGACGCGAAAGCTCCTCCATAGCAGCAATCCGAAGAGCGCCAGCACCAGCAGCGCCCCAACCAGCCCTAACTCCTCACCGACAACGGCGAAGATGCTGTCGGTGTGCGGCGCCGGCAACAGGCCGAACTTCTCTCGGCTGGCGCCCAGACCCCGCCCGACCAGCCCGCCGCTGAAGAAGGATTGCAGCGACTGCTGAACGTGATAGGAGGCCTCCTCGATGTTGACAAGGCCCGCCACGTAATCCGCCCAGCGGGCCCGGCCGGTATTCGTCAGGCGGACCAGGACATAACCCACGATGGCGCTGCCGGTGGTGACGACCGCCGATTGCGAAATTCGGGTGCCGGCCAGGTAGAACATCACCAGGGCGACCATAGCGACCGTCAGCACGGCGCTCAAGTCCGGCTGGAGCAGAATCAGTCCGCCGACGATGCCGATGATCGTCATCAGCGGCAGGAAGCCGTAGCCCCACTCGGAGAGCCGCTCGCCCTTCGACTCCATCCAGACCGCCAGGTACAGGATGACCGCCAGTTTGGCCATCTCCGACGGCTGCACCGAGCCGCCGAGGAAGGCCCGCCGCGGGCCGCTGCCGGCGCTCACCAACAGGAGGACAAACAGAAGGAAGATCGTCGCCAGGATGAGCGGCAGCGCCAAACGGCGCAACCAGCGGATCGGGAAGACCGCCGCGGCCGCCATCACCATCAGGCCGATGACGACGTTGCCAAGCTGGCGCAGGATCAGGGCATTCGGATTGCCAAACAATCGCCACGATACGTCCCAGCTGGCGGAATAGACCATCACCAGCCCGAAAACGATCATCACGCCGACCAGGATGAGCAGCCATGGATCGAACCCAAGGACGTGCAGCCAGGGCAGGCCTGCCCTGAGCGGAGTCGAAGGGCGCAGCGCGGTTCGGCCTGGTTTCGCGGAAGCGGCTTGGCTCACAACGCCTCCACCCATTGGCGATAGCGCTCCCCGCGCTCGGCGAAGTCGACGAACTCATCAAAGGAGGTACCGCCCGGCGCCAGCAGGACGACGTCGCCGGCTGTGGCGCGGGCCGCCGCCGCTTGCACGGCCTGAGCCAGGCCGGTAGCCCGATCGAGGGTCTGCAGACGGCCGTGTGGTTGCAGCCGGCCCAATGCGGCGGCGATCTTCTCCGCCGCCTCGCCGAACAACACCAGGTGGTCGACACGCTGGGGCACCACGGAGCCGAACTCGCTCCAGTCGAGGTCTTTGTCGCGTCCGCCGGCAAGGAGCACGAGCGGCTCCTCGAAGGAGCGGATCGCCGCCAGGCTGCGCTCCGGCGTCGTGGCGATCGAGTCGTTGTACCAGTCGGCGTCGCGCACGCGGCGGACGAACTCCAGCCGGTGCGGTACACCCCGGAACCCGGCGATCGCCTCGGCCATGGCGGCGTCGCTGATCCCGGCGGCGGAGCCCGCGGCGCAGGCGGCAAGCACATTCAGCAAGTTGTGATCGCCGCGCAAACCAATGGCCGCGCGCAGGCAGACCTCCCTGCTCACCACACCCGACCGGACGACGATCGATTCGCCGCGCATCTCGGCGCCATCGACCCCCTCGGGCAGCTTGTGGGCGAAACCCATCAGCCGGCCACGCACCCGAGGGCGTAACGCCCAAGCCGCTCGATCTTCCGCACCGAGCACGGCGATGTCGTCTCCGGTCTGGAACTCGAGCAGGCGGGCCTTGGCGGCGACATAGGCATCCATCGTCCGGTGACGGTCGAGATGATTGGGCGTGAGATTGAGGACGATGGCGATGGCCGGACTGATGGTCATCAACTCGAGTTGGAACGACGAAAGCTCCATGACCACCAGGTCGTCCCGGCGAATCTCGGCCAGGTCGGTCAGCAAGGGACGACCGATATTGCCGCCGACCCAGGCCCGCGCGCCGGAGTCCTGTCCCCAGAGCCGTGCCATCTCTCCGAGCAGGGCCGTCGTCGTGGTCTTGCCGGCCGAACCGGTGATGCCGATCGTGCGCGCCGGGCAGGACTGGAGGAAGAGCTGGGCGTCGTTCGTCACCCGAATCCCGCGGCGGCGCGCCTGCTGTGCCAGCGGCAGATCGGCGGGAACCCCGCCGGACAGGCACAGCAGTTGCGCGTCCGCCAGCAGCTCGTCCGGATGGCCGCCCAGGGCGAACTCGAGCGGCAAGTCGGCGAGTTCTTCGATCGCCGGCCGAAGTTCATCCATCGAGCGCAGATCGGTCATCACGACATCCGCTCCCTGATCGGCGAAATAGCGAGCCAGCGCCTTACCCTGACGGGCAAGCCCCACGATCACCACCTTCTGGCCCCGCCTTTCGCCCAAACGACCGCCTCAGGCGGCCTTCCTCTTGGCCGGCGCTTCGCTGCGTGCCTTGCGAGCGCTCTCCTTCTCCGCCTTGCCCGCCCCCTGCTCCTCGATCCCCACCAGGAAGTGGTTGGGCAGGATGGCGTGCGTCTCTCGCAAGACCACGCCCGAGACGTTCGTCACCTCGGCGCCGGCACGAGTCGCCGGATGCACCAGGCAGACCGTCGGGGTGCGGCCGTACTTGGTGGCGTAGAACGAAACGGCGCGTGCCACCTTGTCCTTCAGGCCCTGGGGGCCGTCGTCGAACCACAGCATTCCTGTATCCATGTCTCAACTCCCTCTCAGCAAGGCCAGGGCGACTCCGATCATGGCGGTCAGCAGCGCCACGAGCCAGAATCGCTGGACGACTTGGGTCTCACTCCATCCGACGAGCTCGAAGTGGTGGTGCAGCGGCGCCATCTTGAAGAGACGGCGGCCGTGCGTCACACGGAAGTAGGCGATTTGTAGGATGACGCTGATGACCACGCTGACCGGGATGATGGCGATGACCGGAAGCAGGATCCACTGGCCGGTCATCAGGGCTACGACACCCAGCGTCGCCCCGAGGGAGAGCGAGCCGGTATCGCCCATGATCATCTCGGCGGGATGGACGTTGTACCAAAGGAAGGCGAAGATCGCCCCGACCACGGTGAAGCAGAAACGCACCAGGAACTCCTGACCCTGGAGCATGGCGATGGCGCCGTAGGCGGCGAAGGCGGTGGCGGCGATCAGCCCGGCCAATCCGTCGAGACCATCGGTGAGATTCACGGCGTTGGTCGAGGCGACGATGACGAACATCGCAATCGGGATGTACCAGATCCCGAGGCTGATCCCTTCCGGGTAATTGGGCAGGAACAGCTCGGGCGCCTGCAAACCGTACTTGAGCGCCAGGGCGGCGCCACCCGCCAGGACGACCTGCCACAGGAACTTGGTGCGGGCGCGCATGCCCTCGCCGCGCCTCCGTCCCTTGACGCCGAACCAGTCGTCGACCGCGCCGAGGATGGCGAAAGCCAGTAGCACCAGCGTCGGCAAGAGGATCGACGGACCGAGAACGGTCAGCTCGGAAAGCAGCGAAACCAGATTCAAGACGGCGGTCACGGTCAGGACCGAGATCACAATCAACCAGCCGCCCATCGTCGGTGTGCCGAGTTTGGTGACATGGCGTTCGGGGCCTTCGATTCGAATCTTCTTGCCGACCCCGAGGCGGCGCAGCACCTGGATCAGCGGGCCTCCCCAGATCACGGCCAGCAGGAAGGTGATCCCGCCCAGCGAAAGGGCCATCGCCGATTGGCCGATCACGAGGTACCCTCCGCCAGCTCATCGACGATCTGATCCATGTGCATCCCGCGCGAGCCTTTGACCAGGATCACATCGCCGGCTCCGACGCGCACGCGGAGCGCCTTGACCGCTTGCTCGGCCGACTCGACGTGGACGACGTGACTGGCCGGCAGCCCGGCCCGAGTCGCCTCTTCGGCGATCCATCGGGCGCGGGGCCCGACTGTGAGAAGCTCATCGGCGACGGCCGCCGCCCGGGCGCCGACCATGCGATGGCCGGCCTCCTCGTAGGATCCCAGCTCGAGCATGTCGCCGAGCACCGCCAGCCGACGCCCTTCCAGCTCGGCCAGCAGGTTCAGCGCGGCGATCGTCGAGTCGGGCGAAGCGTTGTAGGTGTCGTCGAGCAAGATCGAACCTCCCGGCCCCGGAACCGCCACCAGCCTCAGCTGGGCGTGCGTTTGCTGGAGCCCGCTCAGGATCTCCTCCCACGACAAGCCCTCCACCAGACCGACGGCCGCCGCACGCAGCGCGGTGTGCACCGAGTGTTGGCCCAACATCGGAACCCGAATGTGCTCCTGTTCGCCGCCGTGGTGCAGGGCGAAGCGAACCCCGTCGAGGCCCAGCCCGACGATCGCATCGGCCCACAGGTCGGCCCGCGGGCTGAGGCCGTAGGTGAAGACGCGGGCAGTGGTGTGTCCGGCCATCTGGCGCACGCGTTCGTCGTCGTAATTCAGGATGGCGACTCCTTCCGGCGCCGCCGGCAGGCTCTCCACCAGCTCGCGCTTCCCCGCCACGATCGCTTCCATCGTGCCGGCGCGCTCCAGGTGCACCGGGCCGATATTGGTCACGACGCCGACCTGCGGCCGGGCAATGTCGCACAGCAGAGCGACCTCCCCGGGGACATAGAATCCCATCTCCAGGACGGCCCGCGAGTGGAAATCGCTCAGCTTCAGAACCGTCAGCGGCAGGCCGATCTCGTTATTCAGGTTTCCGGGGTTCTTCAGCGTGCGGTAGCGGCGTTCGAGCAGCTCGGCGGTGACCTCCTTCGTGGTCGACTTCCCGACGCTGCCGGTGATCCCAATGACCCGCAGCGAAAGCTTGGACCGCCAATAGCGGGCGATCTGCTGCATGGCCGCCATCACGTCGGCGACGCGCAGACAGACCTGTGCCGGCATCGTCAGCCCGGGGGACACCGGGCGCCGCGTATCAATCACCGGCCAGTTACCGAGGCCGTCGCGCTCGACGAGGGCGGCCCGCGCCCCGCGCTCGAAGGCCTGGGCTACATAGTCGTGACCGTCCGTCTGTTCTCCACGAAGGGCGACGAAGAGCGCACCCGGCGAGACCTCCCGCGAATCGATGACCGCGTCGCGCAGGGGAACGCCTGGGCCGGAAAGGGTGGCCCCGGTGAGCGCTTCGATGGCCAGTTCGAGACTCAACCGTTTCACGTTCGATCAGCCTCCGAGCGCCATCGGCACGGCCGGGTTCGGTGGAAGCTGCAGGAGCACAACCAGTCTCTCCACGACTTCCTGGAATACCGGGGCCGCCACGACCGACCCCCACGGAGACGTCGTCGGCTTGTCGAGCCGCACGACCACGATGAACACAGGATCGGGCAGCGGCCCCCACCCGACGAAGGAAGCGATCGTCCACTTCGGGTCGTAGCCTCTTTCGCCGGGAATCTGCGCGGTGCCCGTCTTCCCCGCCAGTTGGTAACCGGCGACGGCCGCCTTGCGCGTCTCACCCTCCAACGATTCGGCGAGCATCTGGGTGAGCATGTGGGCGGCTTCCGGTGTCACCGGCCGACCGAGCACGACCGGCTTCGGCCGGTACGTGCCCTGCGGGCTGGCGATCTCGCGCACGACGTGGGGCTGGGTCATGACCCCCTTGTTGGCCACGGCGGCGGCGGCGGTGATCAGCTGGATCGGTGTGACCGAGACGCCCTGCCCGAAGGCGTTCGTTCCAAGGTCCGACTCGGTCCACTCCGGATGGCGCGGCGTGCGCAACTGGCCGGCGACCTCACCGGCGAGATCGATCCCGGACAGCTGACCGACGCCGAATTCGGTGAGGTAGCCGTAGAAGGAAGACGCGCCAAGCTTTTGCGAGGCGACCCAGGCCAGGCACACGTTCAAGGAATAGCGCATACAGCCGATCATCGTCTGCGGGCCCCAGGCGCCGTAATCCCAGTTGCGAATCGGCACACCGCCGACCTCGATCAATCCGGTATCGACGAAGACATCGTTCGGCTGAACCGCGCCGGAGCTGAGCGCCGAGGCCATCGTCACGATCTTGAAGGTCGAGCCGGGCTCGTACTGCGCGGCGACGGCCGGGGTGATGGCCGATTGGTCATCCTTCGCCTTGACGAGCCAGGGCTCATAGTTGTTGGGGTCGAGGGTGGGCCAGGCCGCCATGGCCAGGATCTCGCCGTTACGCGGATCCATGACGATGATCTGTCCGGCTTCGGCCTCGGTGGACTGGATCGCCTCCCTCAGCGCGATTTCGGTGACTTCCTGGATATCGGCGTCGATCGTCAATACCAGGTTGACCCCCGCCGGCGGATCCGGCTCGAGTCGGGCGTCGGGCGGGATGAAGGTGCGCTCCACCGTGATCGACTTGCCCGAGAGCCAATCGTCGTAATAGCCCTCCACTCCGAAAAAGCCCTCGCCTTCCTGATTGACGATTCCCAGGATGTGCCCGGCCAGGGTGCCGTTGGGATAGTGCCGGCTGGAGGTGGGCACCAGGTCGAGGCCGGAAAGATCGGGCGCCAACGGGTCGGCCAGAAAATCCCGCAGAACACCGGCCACCGTCGGATCGAGGCGAATCGGAAGGCGCCCGAGGCGCGGGTCTTCCCGCGTCAACCGGATTCGGTACTGGCCCTCAGCGGCCCAGTCGTACGTCAGCTGGGCCAACAGGTCATCCATGGGCAGCACCAGCAGCTTGGAGAGGACCGAAGCGATCTCCCGGCGGCTCGTCTCATTCAGTTGGCGGATCTCGATTTCCATGTAGTACATCGTCCCGTTGGTCGCCAGCAGCGTTCCATCCCGATCGAAGATCAGGCCGCGCTCTGGAACGACGCGCTCGAGGCGGCCGTTCCCGGCGCGAGCGCGGGCATCGAAAACCGGTGCGTAGGGCCCGAACTGGACGCGAATGAGTTGGGCCACCAGCCCGGCGCCCACGACGGCCATCCCGACCATGACCGAGTAGACCCGCCCGCGTCGGAACCCATGTCCTTCGACGGAGCCTGTCCCGAGCGCAGCCGAGGGGCTCAGGACGCCCCGGCGGCTGTTCATCGCACGCCCCGCAAGAGCTCGACCATTCGCAGGGTCCAATCGGCGAGCGTCTCGGTGTAAGCCGGGGATAAGCTCCCGGAAGGCATCACCGGACTGCCGATGGGCGGCGGCGCATCGAATCCTCGAGGCGGGACATACCCGTCAATCACGACGTACTCCAGGTCCTTGGCATGGGCCGGTTGAAAACCGAGCGAAGCTGCCCGTTCCATCATCCGTTGCGGTGTCGTCAGGTCCGCCAACTGTGCACCGAGGTTCGTCGACTGGCGCATCAGGTCGGCCCGCTGCGCCTCCAGCCCGAGCAACACTCGCCCGGCATCCGCCAGGCGCGCGTTGACCGCCAGGTACATCCCGGCGATCACGAGCAGCGCCACCAGACCCAGCAAGGTGTTGCTGGTGGTCTGCTGCAAGATCCTCCATGGCGCCTGGCGAAAGGCCTGTCTGTGCGCTTTCCTCACCCGCCGCTCCCGACCCTGTTCCTTTTATGCAAGGATCGTGCCGTACCCAGCCGTTCCGCTGCCCGCATCCGGGCGCTCCGCGCCCGCGGATTCCGCTCGACTTCCGCCGCCTCCGCCCGGATCGGCCGGCGCGTCAGAGGCTGCAGGGTCGCCTGGTGCCCGCAGGTGCACACCGGTTGCTCCGGAGGGCAAATGCAGTCCTGCGACTCGCGCCGGATGAATTGCTTGACCAGACGGTCCTCCAGCGAATGGAAGGAGATCACGACCAGCCTCCCCCGCTCCCGCAGCAACCCGAGCGACGCTTCCAAGCCTTCGCTCAGCTCGTCCAGCTCGCGATTGACGGCGATGCGCAAGGCCTGAAACGATTGCGTGGCCGGATGGACTCCACTCCGGCTGCGGCCGACCGCCCGCGCTACGATCCCGGCCAGTTCGGTTGTGGTCGCCACCGGTCGGGCGCCCACGATCGCCCGCGCGACGGCTCGCGCCCGAGGCTCCTCGCCGTACTTCCGCAGGACGTCGGCCAGCGCCGCTTCGTCCCAGTGATTGACAAGTTCGCCCGCCGTCAGCGCCTGCGACGGATCGAAACGCATGTCGAGAGGGCCTTCGAAGCGGAAGGAGAAACCGCGCGCCGGATCGTCGAGCTGCATCGATGAAAGGCCGAGGTCGAAGAGTATCCCGTCGACCCCGTCCCAGCCGAGCGCCTCTGCCTCCTGGGTCATCGCTGCGAAGGAGGCATTACGGAGGTGGAACCGGCCAGCGTAGACTTCGAGCCGACCCGCCGCCAAGATGAGCGCCTGCGGGTCCCGGTCCAATCCGAGGAGTTCGCCGTCGGGTCCGGAGGTTCCGAGAATCCCCAGCGCGTGCCCGCCCCCACCCAGGGTTCCGTCCATATAGCGGCCCCCCGCCCGCGGTTCGAGGGCGGAGAGCACTTGCTGGTAAAGAACCGGGGCATGCGGTCCGGGGCCCGCGTCTCGCATCGACGCGCCCATGGACTACCCCGAGGAAAGGTCGAAAGCCGAGAAGCGCTTGGCGTTAGACTCAGGGTCGGTCAGACTGCGCTCTTCCCCAGACCACGCCGCGGCGCCCCAGATTTCGAAATACTCCCCGGCACCAACAAGGACGGCATCGCTCTCAATGGCAGCGTACTGACGCAGGAACTCTGGAAGCAGGATGCGGCCGGCCGAGTCGAGGCTGACCTCGGTCGCTCCGCCAAAGAGGACTCGACGAACGGCGCGCGCCTCGGGATCGGTCGTGGTGAGGTGATTGGCCCGCGCCGCCAATCGCTCGAAACTCTCCGTGGTATAAACCACCAGGCTCCGATCAAAACCTTGGGTGACGAAGGCGCCGGTGGCGAGCGCCGGACGAAAACGGACCGGTATGGTTAACCGGCCCTTGGCATCGAGACTGTGAGCGAACTGACCGAGGAACATGCGTTCTAACAGTCTCCTGGCATGCAAGACGCCGGTCCACTCCGGCGTCCCACATCACACCACTCTGACCCACAATTGCCCACAGTATATACACGTTTTTGGGAAGGCGCAACCAAATAGCGCAACGCGATTGGTCGGTACTTTCCTCCTACCCCCAGATATGGAGATCCCTGGATGACTCAACCCACGCTTGGGATCGGGTATCGCGAGCTCTTTGTCGGAACGGAAGTCGAAGTCCCGCTGCTGGGCGGCGGGACGCGGAGCTACGTCAACCTCGACAACGCCGCCTCCACCCCACCCCTGCGCGCTGTGCGAGACGGGGTGAACGGATTCCTGGATCACTACGCCAGCGTCCACCGCGGGACCGGCTTCAAGTCACAACTCTCGACCTGGGCTTACGAGCAAGCGCGGCAGCAAGTGCTCGGTTTCGTTGGCGGCGAGGCGACCAGCCACGTGTGTATCTTCGGCAAGAACACGACCGAGGCCCTCAACAAGCTCGCGCGACGGATGACTTTCCGACCGGAGGATGTGATCCTGGTCACCGAGATGGAGCACCACTCGGATGACCTGCCTTACCGTGGTGTCGCGCGCGTTGTCCACGCCGCCGTGCTCGATGACGGCCGCCTGGACGAGGACGACTTCGACCGCAAGCTGGCCACGCTGCACGGCCAGGTGCGGCTGGTGGCCGTGGCCGGCGCCAGTAACGTCACCGGTTACATCAACCCGATCCACCGGCTGGCCGCCAAGGCGCACGCCGCTGGGGCATGGATCAGTGTCGACGCCGCCCAGCTCGCCCCGCATCGTCGAGTGGAAATGGGGCCGCTCGACGATCCGGAACACATCGACTTCGTAGCACTCTCCGGCCACAAGCTGTACGCGCCCTTCGGCACCGGTGCCCTGATCGGGCGACGCGACCTGTTCGAGGGCGGCGACCCGGATCAGCGGGGAGGCGGCACGGTGGAGATCGTGACGCTCGATGATGTCGTCTGGGCCGAACCTCCCGACCGCGACGAAGCCGGCAGCCCGAATGTCGTCGGGGCGGTGGCCCTTGGACTGGCGCTGCGGACGCTGGGGGCCATCGGAATGGACCAGGTGGCGGCCCACGAAGCCGAGCTCACGCGATACGCCTTGGACCGGCTGAGGACGATCGACAAGGTTCGGGTTTTCGGCGACTCGCGCCCGGAGACCGCCGGAAGCCGTCTGGGGGCGATACCGTTTCAGGTGGACGGCCTATCCCATTTCCTGGTGGCGGCCATCTTGGGTTACGAATTCGGCATCGGGGTCCGCAGTGGCTGCTTCTGCGCCCACCCCTACGTCCTGCGTCTATTGGGGTTGAACGCGACACAGTCGCGAGAGGTGCGCGATCAGATGGTCGCTCATGACAAGCGAGAGATGCCAGGCTTGATCCGCATGTCGTTTGGCTTGTACAACACGATCGACGAAGTCGATCGGTTCATCGAGGCACTCGGTCGGGTCGCCCGAGGGGGCTTCACCGGTCGCTACCACCAGGAGCCTACCACCGGCGAATTCACCCCGGAAGGCTGGGCGCCGGATTTCGAAGACTACATGCCCAGCGCGCCTCCCCTCGTCTCGGCCTAGCCGGCTCTGCCGAGGGGCGACCCGGACGTCGCGCTTTTTTCCGGTGCCTGTGGGGACCCCCGCGCGTTTTCGTACCCGCGGGGACATTCCGTGAGAATCACCTGGGGGATTCCCACCTGCACTTGCAGCTGCGCTGCAAGCGCAGGTACAAGTGTCGCTTCGCTCGGAATGACATTCAAAGAGGACCACGCTCTCTTTGTCATTCCGAGCGAGGGCCATGAGCCTTTGCGCACGATCCTGCGAAGTCCCGTCGAAGGGCCGAGAGACACCTGCGCCTGCAGCTGCGCCGAAGGCGCAGGTGCAGGTGGGAATCCCCAAGGCGCAGCACCGGCAGGATCCCATCCGGAGCGAATGTCCCTAACCCTCCGGGGCATAAGGGCATCCTCGGGCCCTCCACCGATGTGATCGACGCGAATCGAGGGCGGTGGGCTTCTCTTCGAGAGGCTCCAGCTTCCGGCCGGAAAAAGCTTCCCGCGGGCTTGAAGCTCGCGGGAAGCTCTGCAAAGCCGGGGGCCGACTTGTAAGCCGCGTTCTGTCCGGCGCCGGTGGCGGTTTACGGCCGATGGCCTTCATCCCGCTGACCGGAGCCTGTGCGATCATCTATCTCGGCCCGAGCGTTGCCGCCGGGCTCAAGCAGCCTACCCGGGGCTCGAACGGAGCGGGCAGCTCCTCGCCCCTGCTTGGCCTTGCTCCGGATGGGGGTTGCCTGGCCGGCCCCATTGCTGGCGCCGCCGGTGGTCTCTTACACCACCGTTTCACCCTGGCCTCGGACTCGCATCCGAGGTGGTCTGTTTCTGTGGCCCTGTCCGCGGGTTTCCCCGCCCGGGTGTTACCCGGCACCCTGCCCTGTGGAGCGCGGACTTTCCTCGGACTGCCCTTCACTTTCGCTCAGGACAGCCCGCGATCGCCCGGCCGACCCACCGGCCGCTTTCATCTTATCCTCCGGTCCATCCAGCGTCAACAGTCGACCGACGACTTGGAGACGAGACTCCGCCTGCTCCCATTCTGGCCCTGCCGCCCTCACCTCTTCGGGCACCCCTTCGGTGCACCCTGGGTGTGCGCCGCCCTTGGCGCCCTGTCCCCTGGGGACACCCGAAGGGGTGCAGAGGGCGAAGGGCGTGGCGCCCTGTCCCCTGGGGACACCCGCCCTTGGCGCCCTGTCCCCTGGGGACACCCGAAGGGGTGTAGAGGGCGAAGAGGTGTAGAGGGCGGGGCACTATGTCGTGGATCCGGAAAGTACCGGTAAGCGGGCCAGGGTCCGGCGCTAACGCCCCTCCAACAGTCCCCGGGTACAGTCGTTTCAGCCGATGGGGAATCCGACCGCTCTTGTCAGGTCTGCCGCCCACGCCGTATAATCACGGTCTTACAAGGAAAGAGTATGCCCACGTACGTGTACGGCTGTGACAACTGCGGTGTGCGCTTCGACCGCTACCAAAGCTTCGACGACCCTCCGCTGACCGAGTGCCCGGAATGCGGCGAGGACGCCTTGCGCAGGATGATCCTCCCGGTCGGGGTCGTATTCAAGGGCTCGGGTTTTTACTCGACGGACCATCGATCTCCGTCGGGTCAGGGCGCGCCTCGGAAGCCCGACGAAAGCGGGTCCGACAGCAAGGAAGGCGGGTCCGGCAGCAAGGACAACGGGGCGAAAGACAGTGGGAACAAGCCCAGCAGCGGAAAGAAAGAGACGGCCGTCGAATCGGCCGACTGACGACCTAACCCACGAACAAGAAGCGAAGGGCACAGCGGCGCTGTGCCCCTTCTCGTCTTCTATTGGTGCTACTCGACCTCGCCGCTCCGGCTACATCTGGAAGCCGCCCGTCGCCCGGATGATCTTCCACTCGAAGTTGGCAACGAACTCTCCCAGCCGATCACGTAGGCCTTGCCACTCTGGAGACTCGAGCGCAGACCGCATCTCCTTGAGATCCTGAGTCACACCGCCGGTCAGGATCTGCGGCCGCCGTCCGAAAGTCGTGTACCAGGCCTCGGTCGGCTGGATCCCCAGCCGCTGCATCCCAGGAACGAACTCACGCACGACAAACTCAAAGTACTCCTGCTCGCGGCCGGGTAGGATGTCCCAGGTCATCAGCAACTTGATCGACAGATCCAGACTCCTCTGACGGCCGCCGGGAGGCCGCCTACGAGGCGGCCGCCTCCAGCAGGATCACCTGGGTTTCCTCGGCCAGCCCGGACTTGGAGACCTTCAGCGTGCGCAGCGGGTCGATGGCGCCGATCCCCATCTCGGAAAGGAAGCGCGCCGCAGGCCCGAGCTTCAATGATTCCTTGCCGGTCTTATAGTGCATCGGCACGACGATCTTCGGTTCGATCAGGCTGATGACCTCTGCCGCCTGGGACGGGTTGAGCGCCCCGCCCCCCCCCACCGGCACCAGGGCGACGTCGACCGTGCCCAGATCCTCGATCTGCGGTTGCGTGGGGACATAGGCCAAGTCGCCGAGGTGCGCCACGGTCAGACCGTCGAACTCGAAAACATACAGGGTGTTGGGCAGACCGCCGTTGTCCTTGCCCGCGGGGGCGTTCATGGCGATCCCGGTAATGAACACCCCCCCGATCTCGTATTCGCCTGGACCCTGAATGACGCGCCGCTCGCCTTTGACCGCCGCCAGGTTGTTGTGTCCGGGCGCGTCATGGCTGATGGTGATGACGTCGGCACGCAGCTTCGGCGCCGGCAGACCGACACTGGCGTCGAATGGGTCGGTGACGACCGTCGCCAGGCCGCGTTCGACCATGCGGAAACAGGACATGCCGTACCAGGTGAGTTCCACGCTCGTCTCCCCGAAGCGTCGGGATTATACAATGGCCCTCGGCCCGGCTCGCCTAGAGAATGGAAACCGGGTTTCTTCCAAAAACCCGGTTTCCGATCAAGCGAGCGCCATCGGCCCTACAATTCTGCTGTCGGGCGGGAAAGCCTGTGTTAACGAGGTTCACAGCTGGGAATGGGCGTGTCGAAGCGACGGCGGAAGGGTGGCGCCTTCACCTGCCGTCATCTTCCGGTTACAGCGATGCCCAGCTCGACGACACGCAGGGGCGGGTACGGCATCGTTTGCTGCATCGGCCTCCGCTGCAGCTCAGCTTGGAGGCGCGCGCCTCGGGCGCGACTCCTCTTGGCACCCTGGGCTTCGGATTCTGGAACGATCCCTTTCCCTCTATCGGCGGGCAGGCCGGCGCGCGGCGGGTACTGCCGGCCTTGCCGCAAGCCCTGTGGTTCTTTCACAGCTCTCCTCCCTCCGACCTGCCTTTTTCTCCGGCGGGAGAGGGAACGGGCTGGCGCGCAGCTAGTTTGCGAAGCCCTGCCTGGCCGGGAGCCGTCGTGGCCGTGCTTGGAGCGGCCGCCGTCGCGGGAATGGTGCTGCGACCGCTACGGCGGACGCTGATCCAGCTAGGTTGGCGAATCGTAGAAGGCGCCCAGTCTGCGCCGATCGCAGGCCAGGACGCGTGGCAGCGCTACGAGATCGATTGGTCGAAGGAAGAGGCACGCTTCATGGTCGACGGTCGCACGGTGTTGGCAGCGAAGAACCCATCGAACGGGCCTCTCGGCCTGGTCCTTTGGATCGACAATCAATGGGCGGCCTTCTCGGTGGCAAGGGGGCTTCAATTCGGAATCGTCCCTAACGCCCCGGAGGCCTCGCTCGAGATCCGCGGTCTTCGACTCAGCGGGAAATCGATCGAGATCGCCAAGCGGTAAGGAACGGCACCCTGGCGCCGCCCGCCCACCGCCTCGCCCTCTACGCCCCTTCGCCCTCTACGCCCTTCGGCGCACCGGAAGCGGTGCAGGGCGCCAAGGGCGGTGTGGCGAGGGCGTCAAGGGCGCTCTCCCCCGACAGAGCTCCTTCGGTCGCGAGGCGTTCCCGACCTGCCTTGACCAGGCTCTCGCGGTCCCTTATCCTCAAACCGCTGACGATGGACATTCTCCTTTTCGATCTCGACGGAGTCCTGTTGAACTCGGCTGGCTACCATCGGTCGCTGGTGGAGACGGTCCGTCAGGTTTCGCGGGCGCTCGGATTCGGCGACCGCGGCCTGGCAGCGGACGAGATTGAAGCTTTCGAGGTGCGCGATATTACCGCTGAGTGGGATTCGTCGGCCATCGTGACCGCCCTCCTGCTCGTCGAGGCGTGGCGAACCGATCCGGAGAGAGATCTCCCGCGCCGCCCGCCGCTCCAGGCCTTGCCGATGCAGCACGCGTTTCCGGATGTTCGCGCGTTCCTCACTGAATCCGACCGTGTCGCCGACTCCGACCCCGTGCGGCGCGCCAGGTCCGCGCTCATGCAGCGCCTCGACGGAGCCCCGCCAAGCCAGGTTGCTGCACTTCTGTCGACCCTGGAGGCGAGTCGCTCGTTGAACGAGTCGTTGACCTTCTGGCTCTTGCAACTTTTCAATCTCGGAAGCAGGCGGTTCGAGGCCGTCTATGGATTGCCGCCCGGCCTCGAGACCCCCTCCTATCTCGAGACCTACGATCGGCCCACATTGAATCCCGCCGAGACGGATGCATTGACGGCTTGGATCACTCGTGGAGACCGAGGGGCGGCGATCGTGACCAATCGGCCGTCCACTTCACCGATGGGCGTCTTCAACTCGCCGGAGGCCGAGATCGGTGTCCAAGTGTCCTGGTTCGGTCACCTCCCGGTGGTGGCTGCTGGCGACCTCGGTTGGCGCGCCACCTCCCGCGGCCTCGATCCTCAGGCATTCCTCAAGCCGTCCCCGGTCCACATGCTCGCAGGATTGCTCCGCGCCATGGGGCAAGACAGCGGAAGCGTCGAAACCGCTATCCGCCTGGCGCACCTGGGAGAGTTCGACGCCGTCTGGAAGGAACTCCGGGATGCGCGGGTATGGCTCTTCGAGGACGCACCGAAAGGTCACACGGCCGCGCGGTTGGCGGCGCAGCTGCTTGCCGGGCACGGGATCCGCCTCGACCTGACACTTTTCGGCATCGGTACCGGCTCTGAGAGAGCGAGGGCGTTGGAAGCCGCGGGCGCCTGCGTGGTGCCGGATTTGGGGACGGCCTTGGATGCCGCGATTCCCGGATGGCGATTGTGAGAAACCGGGTTTCTTTCAGAAACCCGGTTTCTAATGTAAAATGCGCTGCGCCCCGCCGAGATAGCTCAGTTGGTAGAGCACGCGACTGAAAATCGCGGTGTCGCCAGTTCGATTCTGGCTCTCGGCACTTCACCGAGTCCTCAAACGCGGAACACCCCCGGTGGGGGTGTTCTGGTTTTCCGAGAGCTGTAGCAACGAAATGGATGAAGGTTGCCTTCGATGTCAGGCCGTCTTTTGGCGCGAAGACCGGCTGGGTCGGGGCGGCTTCGCCTTCGGGGGAGCGCTGAGGTCCCTCAAGTACTCCTGTCGCAGCGTGTCGAGGGGAAGCAGTTGGTCGCTGCGGTCGGCGAAGTACCAATGGTCCCATCCGTTGCAGGGACTTCCGTTGGACAACTTCTTCCCCAATTGATGGATCGACCCAACCTCCTGGCCAAGTCGGAGGCGTCCGTCAGAGCGCAGGCGCGCCGCCCGGCGTCGGTCTCGCCGGAAGAAGAGGGGTTGGCCGACAGAAAGGCGACCGTTGGCAATCAATTCGCCGACCGATACTCTCGGACGAGGCGGACTCTCCCCCGCCTCAAACAGTTCGGGGTCGTCGGCCGCCGGCTCGGTGCGGGACAGGCGTTCTCGTGCCACCGCAACGTAGGAGGCTTCACGCTCAATCCCGATCCAATGACGCCGAAGGCGCTTGGCCACGGCACCGGTGGTCCCCGTTCCGAAGAACGGGTCGAGCACGATGTCCCCCGGGCGTGACGAGGCAAGCAGTACCCGCGCCAGCAGCGCCTCCGGTTTCTGGGTCGGATGAGCCCGTTCTCCACCTTCGGCGCGTAATCGCTCGCCCCCACCGCAAACCGGCAGCACCCAATCGCTGCGCATCTGCAGATCATCGTTCCACGCCCGCATCGCCTTGTGATTGAAGAAGTACTTCGCGCCGCGCGAAGTGCTGGCCCATATCAGAGTCTCGTGGGCATTGGTGAAGCGAACTCCTCGGAAGTTCGGCATCGGGTTCGTCTTGACCCAGATGACGTCGTTCAAGACCCAATAACCCAGGTCCTGGAGAATCGCCCCGACCCGGTAGATATTGTGGTACGTACCGATGACCCACAGCGACCCGCTCGGTTTCAGGACGCGTCGGCAAGCGTTCAGCCAACTTCGGGTGAACGCGTCGTACTCGGCAAAGCTGGCGAAGTGATCCCAGGCCTCGTCGACGCCGTCGACCCGAGTCTGGTTGGGGCGCCACAGTTCCTTCGACAACTGGAGGTTGTAGGGTGGATCGGCGAAGACCAGGTCGATGCAGCCTTCCGGGAAGCCAGCCAGCAGCTGGAGGCAGTCCCCGTGAAGCACCTGATCGAGCGGCAGGCTGGATGACGAGGTTGCGGTGACACCTCTCGGTTGCCGTCGGGCGGCGGACGCGGGACGATTCACCACGGACTATTCCCCACACGGTCCGACGGAGGACCAGCCGGACGGGCTTCGTTCGTAGCACTCGCAGTAATCCGTGTCCGCCGAAGGGTCGCTCGGGCCGAGGAATACGAAGCGGACCTTCGTCAGCGCGCAGACCTCCTGATCCGTCGCGCCAGGCAGCGGCCGGGTCGTCGAGAGCCCGAGCCCACCCCTTTCGGCTTCCCGCAAGAGCCAGAGGCGCGTGACGCGAAACGGCTCGGGAGAATAGGCCAGCTCACCGCGGTCGTTGATCCACAGGGCGAGGAAGAAAGCGCCGGCGCACAGGACCCCGACCAGGATGCTCAGCAGGCAACCGACAGCCGGCGTGAAGGGAAGGCGGTCGTCTGCCGTCGATGGCGTCGGCTGGGCCTGCTTCTCCTCCATGGTCCCAAGTGTAGCCAGGTTGTCAAGCCGGGACAACGGGTCTACAGAGCAAGTAGCCGCCGGTGGGCTGGCGGCTAGTGAAGGGCGCGACCAAAACGCGCCTACGGCCGGAGGACGACGAAGTTGTCGAAGAGGATGTCGGTTCCTGTTTCGGAGAACGTTCCGGCAATGAGCCCGACGTCGCCTGTGGCGAAGGCGGAGTCATTGGTGGAATAGACCAGTTGCCCATTGGCGTAGATCGACAGCTCGTCCCCAATGCAGTCGGCGCGAATTCGGTTGCTGGCGTCGCCCTGATGGACGGCGTCCGTCGCGGGCCAGCCATCCGTCCCCAGGGTTTCTCGGACGCCATCGGCGACCTTGGTGATCGAGTAATAGCCGTCGCTGCTGACCAGGAATCCGTAGAAGTTGTCGACGTCCTGGTAGCGGCAGATGACACCGAAGTCGTTGTCGTCTGGCCCGCCGACTTTCGTCGCGTCCACTTCCACCCGAACGTCGCCAAAGGAAAGTCCAGGGTTCGCCCAGTAGTCGCGATCGGCCTGGCCGACGAAGATACGGTAGGCGCCATGGGCATAGTTGGTGACGCCTTCTTCGGCCTCGACCTGGTCCCATCCACTCGAGGTGTCGGAGAAATCGTCCTGGAAGAGGACGCCCTGTCCCAGGCCCGACTCGATGACGGGGTCAACTTCGCTGCCATCGATATCGGGGCCGGAAACCAACGAACAGGCGAGGGACAGGACGAGCAGAGGCGCAGCGAACAGGGCAAACGTGCGCAGGGGTTTAGCCATGGGTCTCCTAAGGCAGACGGTGCCGGTCGGGGGCCAGGCCGGCGGGCGGACGACTGCCAGATTTAATGAGGAGGAAGTGTATCCGGAAAGGCACGAATAGGAAGGCGAACCGAGGTACCAACAGGGACACGGGTCCTTCGGCCGGGGTTCCTTGACGGCCGCTAGTGGCCAGGGTATCCTTGAAAGAACTCGCGGGCGTGGTTCAGTGGTAGAACGTCTCCTTGCCAAGGAGAAGGTCGTGGGTTCGAATCCCATCGCCCGCTCTGGAAAAGCTGTCAGCCTTCAGCTTTCAGCAATCAGCCAGAACGCCCCAGCCGAGGGTATTGCTGATAGCTGACGGCGGAAGGCTGACGGCTATTTCGGCGACGTAGCCAAGTGGTAAGGCAAGGGTCTGCAAAACCCTCATTCGTGGGTTCAAGTCCCACCGTCGCCTCCTGAATCTCTGAGTCTTTATTCGTGGGTTTCCCTCGCGGAGCCTGCCCTGAGACGACTCGAAGGGCTCGGGACTTCGTCGTGCAGCACCCCACCCTCGCCTCTTCAGAATAGCGGTCAAAAACCAGTCCCCGGGTCCGTCGAACGTGGCCGGACGCTTCCCGATACCACTGGCTTGATCGGGCTCAACGGGCCAATCGCTGCGACGGCAGAGATCGTGATCGCCGCGCGCGAGAGGAGCAGGCCCGCTTTACCTGTCGCTCCGCGGCACGATGGGCGTGCCCGGCGCCACCGAGCGGGTCGCACGCGCGCCGCAAGCCGATGGCCTTTGGGCCGCGGGGGGGGCCGTCATCATACCTTTCTTGATCCGTTTTGAGGTAGGATTCTGCAGGTTGCTCCACTTCCCTGTGCCCAGATGCCGCCGACAACGCGCCATGGGTCCTGGTGGGGAGACCCTCGGTTTGACCCGTCGTCGCATCGACCTCCGGCAACCGAAATGAAACCTATGCGTGGTCCCCGAGCCCATGGGGAAATCGATGAGAAGCCGGTTCGGGCGCAGGTTGAGCCCGAGGCCCTTGCGACTCAGGGCACGCGTGTCCTATTGTCGGCTTTCGAGTTCAGCCAGGAAATCGTCGCCGAGCTCGACTTGGCCCAGTTGATCCAGTCGGTCACCGACCGCGCCCTCGCCCTGACGAGTGCCAAGGGCGCCGCCCTGTGCCTGTTGGAAGACGACGGCCTCCACCTGCGGCTCGCCGCGACGAGCGGAGAGTGCCGGCCGAGCGGAGACAGCCTACCGTACCAGTCCATGGTGCCCGCCGGCCGCGTGATTGGGGGAGGCGAGACCGTTGTCGTCGATGCTGCGTGCGCGTTGTGCGGTTTCCAGCGGGCCCACGTCCCCGGGCTGTGCGCCGCGGCGCCTCTGAGAACCGGCGAGATCACCCTCGGCGCGCTGTGCGTCGTGCGCGGCGACAGGCGTGCTTTCAATACGGACGAGACGCTGGCCCTCACCCTGCTGGCGAACTCGGCCGCGATTGCGATCTCGAACGCACGCCTGTCCGAGGCCGGGCGCGCTCAGGCGAAGAGGGCCGCGGCGCTAGCCGAACGCGAACTCTTGGCGGCCGAACTCCACGACGAGCTGGCGCAAACGCTGAGCTTCCTCGGACTTAAGATCGAACGTTCCCTTCAACAGCTCGACGAGGGACGCGCCGCAGACGTTGTCAGCGAACTGGCGGCGATGCAGACTGCCGTCGCCTCGGCCTTCGCCCAGGTTCGCGCCGCCCTCACCGGGCTGCGCGAGCCCGAGCCGCACACGACTAATCTGCGCCAACGGCTCGCCGACGGCCTCAAGGATTTCCGCCGCGATTGCGACATCCCGGCGGAGCTGGTGATCGGCGACGAGTCGGCGCTGGCTATGACGGCTCTGGCACAAGCGCAGGCGGTCGCCATCGTGCGCGAGGCCCTGGCCAACGCCCGCCGCCACGCCGGCGCCCGGCAGGTCCGCGTCGTGGTTGGCCGCCAGGACGGCCAGGCCCGGATCGCCGTCGAGGACGACGGGCGCGGCTTCGAAACCGGATCCGTCGCCGGAGACCATCACCTCGGTCTGGCGATCATGCGCGCCCGAGCCGAGAGGCTCGGCGGCCGGCTCAGCATCGAATCGAGCCCGGGCGCCGGGACGCGCGTCACCGCCTGCCTGCCCCTGATCCCTCTGGACGATAAGGAAGGAGAGGCGGCGTGACGGCCTCCCGCATCCTTCTGGCCGACGACCACGTGCTGTTCCGCGAGGGCCTGGCCGGCCTGATCCGCTCCCAGAGCGATCTTCAGGTTGTTGGGCAGGCCGGCGATGGGCTCGAAGCCCTGACCCTGGCGCGGGATCTCCAGCCCGACCTGATCGTCATGGACATCAAGATGCCGGTTTGCGACGGCCTGGAGGCCACGCGCCTGCTCCGTGGCGCCCTGCCCGACGTTCGCATTCTGATCCTTACCGTTCACGACGAGGACGAGAAGCTGTTGGAGGCCGTCAAGTCCGGCGCCAATGGCTATCTGTTGAAGAACATCAGCTCGGCCGAGTTCCTGGATGGCGTCCGCGCCGCGCTGGCTGGCGATGCCGTGCTTCCACCGCGGCTCGCTTCGCGGTTGTTGCAGGAGTTCGCCCGCCTTTCCGTCCGAGCCGCGGCCCAGCCGGCCGCCACGTGGGCGGATCTCACCCAGCGCGAGGTCGAGGTGCTGAACCTGTTGGCAACCGGGGCGACCGACAAGCAGATCGCCGCCCGTCTTTCGCTCAGCCCGCACACCGTCAAGAGCCACGTCCGCAGCATCCTGAGCAAGCTTCACGCCGTCAATCGCCGCGATGCCGTGCGTCTGGCGTCGCGACCGTCGCCCTAGCTGATCCGATCTCGTCCCGGGGCTGCCAGGCAACGGCGGTCAACCACCTCGGCCTCAATCCTTGCTCCCCCCACGGAAGTTCGAGAGGAGGCAGAAGGCTTCCTTCGCGGTCCGAGGCCATTCGGATCGCGGCGCAGGGATGGGCCGAGGATTGAGCCTTTGGAGGCTGCGGAAAAACTCGCCTCCGGCCTCACCCCCTACCCCTCTCCGCGGACTGTGAGGCCAAGATCCGCAGGCACATGGCGGAGAGGGGGTAGGAGGTCTGGGGGGTGGGGGGAGCTTTGCTCCCCCCACCCCCCAGAAGTACCCTCCCCTCCCCCTGGACGAAAGCTTCGGACGCGAGCCCACGCGGGCGCAGGGGGAGGGGTCAGGGGAGGGGGTTGGATGGCGGTCGCCGTTTTTCCGCAACCTGTTAGGTCGCTCGCTCATCAGGCCACCGTCCTACCCGAAAGAACTAGTTCCTCCTCGCTCTAGAAATGCCGATGGCTCCCTCCCTTTTCATCCTTTGTCCCGACGGGGACGGATAGACGCGCCGCGCCGACCCCCGTACGCTGGCGGTGTGCAAGCACGTCGTATCTTCATTATCGGCGACTCGCTTTTCGCGGAGACCCTGGCCGGCATGTTGGCGCGCGCGGGCGGGGTCAGCGTCATCGGCGCCTCGGCAACGCCGGAAGCTGCCTTCCCTCTGCTCGCTCGCGTCTGCCCGGATGCGGTCATCGTCGCCGGGATTGGCGACGACCCTGCGCAGGACCTGGGCCACCTGCTGGCCGCCTTCCCCGATCTTCCCGTGATCCGTGCCGACCTCAACGCCGACAGCGTTCAGGTCATCACCTCGCAGCGGGTCAGCGCCCGGCCGTCCGACTTGCTGGCCGCCATCGCCGCCTTACCGAAACGGAGTTAGTCCCGTGGCCAAGCTGACCCGTCGCGATTTCCTCAAACTCTCCGGGGCCTCGACGCTCGCGCTGGCCTTGTCCGATTTGGACCTGCGCCTTTTCGAACCCATCATCATTGACAACCCTCTGGCCGGTTATCCGGACCGCGACTGGGAGAAGGTGTACCGCGACCAGTACCGCTACGACTCGACCTTCACCTACGTCTGCTCCCCGAACGACACGCACGCCTGCCGCCTGCGCGCCTTCGTCCGCAACGGAGTCATCCTGCGCTCCGAAACCAACTACGACGTCGCCAACTACTCCGACCTGTACGGCAACAAGGCGACGGCGCACTGGCACCCGCGCGGCTGCAAGAAGGGGCAGACGTTCCACCGCCGGATGTACGGGCCGCACCGACTCAAGGGTCCTCTGATGCGCCAGGGCTGGCAGGCGTGGGCCGACGCCGGGTTCCCTGCCCTTGACGCGGAGAACCGCGCGCGCTTCAAGTTCGACTCGCGCGGTACCGACGAGCTCCTTCCCGTATCCTGGGAAACCGCGTACGACTACATTGCCCGCGGCATGGTCGCCATCGCCACGCGCTATTCCAGCGACGAGGGCCTGCGCCTGCTGCGGGAGCAGGGGTACCCGGAAGAGATGATCGAGGCCATGGCCGGCGCGGGGACGCGCACCTTCAAGTGCCGCGGTGGGATGGGCCTGCTGGGCGTCATCGGCAAGTACGGCATGTATCGCTTCGCCAACATGCTGGCGCTGCTCGACACACACGTGCGCGGCGTGGCCGAAGACGAGGCCCGCGGCGGCCGCACCTGGTCCAACTACACCTGGCACGGCGACCAGGCCCCGGGCCACCCCTTTGTCACCGGGCTGCAAGCTTCCGACGAGGACTTCAACGACCTGATCAACTCGCGCCTGCACATCCAGTGCGGCAAGAACCTGGTCGAGAACAAGATGCCGGAGTCGCATTTCTTCATCGAAGCCATGGAGCGCGGCGCCAAAATTGTCACCATCACGCCCGAGTACTCGCCCCCGGCGACGAAGTCGGACTACTGGATTCCCATCCGCCCGGCGACCGACACCGCCCTCTTCCTGGGGATCACGCGTTGGCTCATGGACGCGGGGAAATACGACGAGGAGTTTGTCCTGCGATTCACGGATATGCCGCTGCTGGTGCGGGCCGACACCCTTACGCGCCTGCGGGCGCAAGACGTCTTCCCGGATTACACGCCCGGCCTTAGAAACGGCGGCCCCTCCTTCCGCCTGCAGGGACTGACGCCGGGTCAATACGAGCAGCTCGGTGACTACGTCGTGCGCGACGCCTCCGGCCGGCTGGCGCCGATCACGCGCGACGACGTCGGCGCCGCCATGGACGCCGCCGGCGTCTCACCGGTGCTGGATTGGTCCGGCCGCGTGCGGCTGGCGGACGGCTCCGCCGTCGAGGCGCTGACGTTGTGGGCGATGTACCGTGAGCACCTGCGCGATTACGACCTCGACACGGTGGCCGAGATCACCCACGCCCCGAAGGCGCTCATCGAGCGCCTGGCGAACGACATCGCCACGCTTCGACCGGTGGCTCTCCACATCGGCGAGGGAATCAACCACTGGTTCCACGCCACCCTGGCCAACCGCGCCCAGTTCCTGCCGTTGATGCTCACGGGCAACATGGGCACGCCGGGCGCCGGCTGCTACACCTGGGCCGGCAACTACAAGGCCGCCCTGTTCCAGGGGTCACCGCAGACCGGTCCGGGTTTCAAGGGATGGGTGGCCGAAGACCCGTTTGAGCCAAATCTCGACCCGGTGGCGCACGGCAAGGACATCATCGCCCATGCCTACACCAAGGACGAGGAGCCGGCCTACTGGAATCACTCGGAAAGGCCGCTGATCGTCGACACGCCAAAGTATGGCCGACGGGTCTTCACCGGCCAGACGCACATGCCGACGCCGACCAAGGTCATGTTCTACACGAACGTGAACCTGCTCAACAACGCCAAGCACGCCTACGAAATGATCAAGAACGTCAATCCGCTGGTCGAGCTGATCATCTCGACGGACATCGAGATGACGTCTTCGATCGAGTACGCCGATTTCGGCCTGGCGGCCAACTCCTGGGCGGAGTTTCAGGTGCACGAGATCACCGCCTCCTGCTCCAACCCCTTCTTGCAGATCTGGAAGGGCGGCATCCCGCCGCTCTATGACACGCGCGACGACGTGCGGATCCTGGCCGAGCTGGGGGCGGTGCTGGGCGATCAGTTGGGCGACAGCCGCTTCCGCGACTACTGGAAATTCGCGCTGGAGGGCCGGCCGGAGGTGTACATCCAGCGGTTGCTCGACTCGTCGATGACCACCTCGGGCTACCGCTTCGAAGATATCGCCGCCGGCCGCTACGGCGAGCCCGGGGCGGCACTGATGCTCTTTCGCACCTACCCGCGCATCCCCTTCTGGGAACAGGTCCACGATTCCATCCCGTTCTACACCGACACCGGACGCCTGAACGCCTACTGCGACATCCCCGAGGCGATCGAGTACGGCGAGAACCTCATCAGCCACCGCGAAGGCCCGGAGGCCACGCCCTACCTGCCCAACGTCATCGTCGCCCGCAGCCGCTTCATCCGGCCCGACGACTACGGCATCCCGCTCAATGCCGACGGATGGGAGGAGCGGACGGTGCGCAACGTCAAGATGCCTTGGCGGGAAGTGAAGGAGACGGTCAACCCGCTGTGGCAGGCGGGCTTCCAGTTCTACTGCCTCACCCCGAAGACCCGCCACCGCGTGCACTCTTCGTGGAGCACGGTCGACTGGACGATCATCCTCGATTCGAACTTCGGCGATCCGTACCGCACGGACAAGCGCCTGCCCGGGCCCGGCGACCACCAACTCCATATGCACCCCGATGCGGCCAAGGACCTGGGCATCGAGGACGGCGATTACGTCTTCGTCGACGCCAACCCCGCCGACCGCCCCTATATCGGCTGGCAGCAGGACGACCCGTTCTACAAGGTGGCCCGGCTGATGCTGCGCGTCAAGTACAACCCGGCCTATCCGTACCACATCGTCATGCTCAAGCACGCGCCCTTCATGGCCACCGAGAAGTCGGTGCTGGCGCACGAGACACGCGCCGACGGGCTGGCCCTCTCCGCCGGAACGGGCTACATGGCCAACCTGCGCTACGGATCGCAGCAGTCCATCACCCGCGACTGGTCGATGCCCATGCATCAAACCGACACCCTGTTCCACAAGCAGAAGACGGCGATGCAGTTCATCTTCGGCGGCGAAGCCGACAACCACGCTCTCAACACCGTCCCCAAGGAGACGCTGGTCAGGGTCACCAAGGCAGAGGACGGCGGGCCGGAAGGCCGCGGCGTCTGGGAGCCGGCCCGCACCGGCTTCACCCCAGGACACGAGCAGGACTTCATGAACCGCTACCTGGGCGGGGAGACGATCCGGGTGAAAGAGTGAGACGCCCGCAGACGGCCGAGGATCGCCTCTCGGCACAGGAGGCCGTGAAGGCTATGCCGACCAAGGACCTCGAACACGATGACCCCATGAACCTCGTCGGGATGGTCCTCCCCGGCGACGCCGGCCAGGTTGAGACGATGGCGGAGTGCATTGTCGAGGAGTACGTCCGGCTGGGCTGGGACGAGCGCAGGCTGTTCTCCCTTTTCGCCTCTCCGATGTTTCTGGCGACGCATCGCATCTACCGTCAAAAAGGCGAAGGCTATGTGCGCCGGCTGATCCGCCAGACCTGGCGCAAGTACCACCCGTCGTCGACGGAGGTGAGCCATGGCTGAGGTTTTCAACTGGCACCTTGGCCGCAAGATGACCTACGCCTTTGACGAGGCCCATCCGCAGCGGCAATTCGTCGCCGTCTTCAACATCAACCGCTGCATCGGCTGCCAGACCTGCACCGGGGCCTGTAAGGCCACCTGGACCTTTTCCAAGGGCCAGGAGTACATGTGGTGGAACAACGTCGAGTCCAAGCCGTACGGCGGCTACCCACAGCATTGGGACATCAAAATCCTGCAGTTGCTCGAGGCCGCCCATCAAGCCGCTGGCCGTTCGGCCGAGTGGGACCCTTCGAAGGCGGGACCGACGGCGCCCTACGGGGTCTATGACGGGTTGACGATCAGCGAGGCCGCCGGCGCCGAAGAGCAGGCGCTCGGCTACTTGCCCCCCGATGCCGAGTGGCGCGCCCCCAACTTCTATGAAGACACCTCCACCGCCTACCCCGGTGATCGCCTGGGCATCAGCCTGGAGGGCGCCTCGCTGCCCGAGCACCAGACGTGGTTCTTCTACCTGCAGCGCATCTGCAACCACTGCACCTATCCCGCCTGCGCCGCCGCCTGCCCGCGCCACGCCATCTACAAGCGGCCCGAGGATGGCATCGTCCTGATCGACCAGGCGCGTTGCCGCGGTTATCGCAAGTGTGTCGAGCAGTGCCCGTACAAGAAGCCCATGTACCGCGGCACGACGCGCACCAGCGAGAAGTGCGTCGCCTGCTACCCGCGCGTCGAAGCCAGCGATCCGTTGAGCGAAGGCGTCCCGATGGAAACCCGCTGCATGGCCGTCTGCCCCGGCAAGATCCGCTTGAACGGCCTGGTGGACGTGACCGCCGACGGCGCCTGGGTCGAAGCCCCCGATCACCCCTTGTATACGCTGGTGCGCCAGGAACAGGTGGCGCTGCCGCTCTATCCCCAGTTCGGGACCGAGCCCAACATCTACTACATTCCGCCGCGCTGGGCGCCCCGCGCCTACTTGCGCCAGATGTTTGGGCCGGGCGTCGATCAAGCCATCGCCCGCTATGCCGCCCCCTCCCGTCGCCTGCTCGCCGTGCTCCAGCTCTTCCGCACCACGCAGCGGATGATCTTCCGCTATGAGGTCGAAGAGGGCCCGCTCGTGCTCGAGACCGAGGTCGGCGGCCTGCCCTGGCAGATGTACGACGACACCGCCATCGGATTCGACGCCCAGGGGCGTGAAGTGGCGCGGCTGAGCGTCATCGAGCCGATCTACGAGCGCCCGGCTGAAAGGGTGAACTCGATATGAACCCCATCGCCCGCGCCAAGGTCTACCGGTTCCTGGCGGAGGCGTTTCTCTATCCGACCGAGGTCTGGCCCGAGGACCTTCCCCTGCTGTCCGACATCCTGGAGGTGGTGGGCCTGAGCGAGCCCTCTCTGATTGCCGCCGGGGATTTCAACCTGGTGGCCCTGCAAGCGGAACATCGCCATACGTTCGGGACGTCGGGATCGCTGGTCTACGAGACCGAGTGCGGGCTGCCGAACGAGTTCCAACAGAGTCAGGAACTGGCCGATATTGCCGGTTTCTACAGCGCCTTCGGCCTTGTCTTGGGCGGCGCGGTGCGCGAGCGCCCGGACCATATCGCCGTCGAGTTGGAGTTTATGCACGTTCTGGCACTGAAGGAGGCGTTGGCGCTCGAGCGCGGGCTGGCCGTGCAAGCGGAAATCTGCGTTGAGGCGCAACGCGCTTTCCTGCGCGACCACCTCGCCGGGTGGATCGGCCTGCTGGCCGAGGCGCTGGCTCGACTCGGAGCCGCGGTGCCGGGAGCGCCCGGTCCCGAATCGCTCTACCCCCGGATGGCCCGTCTGGCGCACCGGTTTGTCCTCGCCGATGCCGACCGCCTCGGCCTGGCCCCGGAGGCGAAACCGCTAGCAGGGCTGCGCCCCACCCCGCAGGCCCCGAGCTTGACCTGCGACGCGTGCCCCGTCGCCGGCTAGGCTGGCTTGCGGAGCCGCCGCGGAGGACTCGCGATGAAGCGACATCCCAACTGGACCGTGATCCTGGTGCTCGCCGCCACGCTTGTCCTGACCTTCTTCCGCGTCCCCCTCGCGAGCTCGCAAGGGCTGACGTTGGTAGCGCCATACGTGGAGCAGGATCTTCCGATCGGCGACCCTGACTCGCCTCTTTGGCAGCAGAGCACGGCGCTTGCGATCCCCCTCAGCGCGCAAAACGTGACCCGGCCAATGACTCTGGAGACGACCGTGCGCACCGTCTCGGCGCGCGCACTGCACGACGGCTCCCGGATCGCCCTGCTGGTGGAATGGTCCGATGGAACGAAGAACGACACCACGGTTCGCGCCGAGGATTTCCGCGACGCCGTGGCGGTCCAGTTCCCCCTTGCCGAAGGACCTCCCTTCTTCTGTATGGGTCAGGTGGGAGGCAACGTCAACATCTGGCACTGGAAAGCCGATTGGGAGGCCGAGCTCACGGCCCGCGCCGACGTCGACTCGGCCTATCCGGACATGTATGTCGATCAGTACCCGTTCACCTCGGCCGCTGAGCCGGTGAGCGCCGCGCCGGCGGACTACACCGACCCGAACTACCTGCCCGCCATGGCTTTTGGCAATCTCCTGGCGGCCGCCACGCGCGCCTCGTCCGTCGAGGATCTCGTCGCCGGCGGTTTCGGGACCTTGACGGCGGAGCCACTCGCCGGGCAAAACGTCGACGGCTTCGGGGAGTGGTCGGGCGAAACATGGCGAGTCATCTTCAGCCGCGACCTGCGATCCACCGAGCCCGACGATGTCAGGTTCGCCGCCGGTAAGTTGTACGCCATGGCATTCGCCGCCTGGGACGGCGCCAACGGCGAGCGTAACGGGCAGAAATCAACATCGCAGTGGGTCAGCCTGCAGCTCGCGCCAGCCCCCGGAGCGGCAGCGCCGCTCGGCGGGGCGCCGGCCGAGCAAACGGCGCAACGCGGCTGGCTCAATGAGGGCTTCTACTGGGTGGCGGGCCCGGTCATCGCGACGCTGCTGCTCATCCCCTTGCTTGTCGGCGGTCTCATGCTTGCCTTGCGGATATACGAGAAGAAGTAGGACGTGATGCAGCGTACCCCGGATCTCATCCGATGGTTGGCGCTGGCGGCCCTGGCCGAATGGCTCATCGGGCGCAGCCTGACGCGTGCCGCCATCTACATCCCCAAGTCGGCGCCCATGCTGGCTGCCTTCCGCGGTCTGACGCTCGCCGGGCAGCTGGCCCTCACCCTCGCCAGCTTGCTCGCATTGCTCACCGTAGTCGCCATCACTTGGCGCGGTGGTCGAAACCTTGCGCTCTCGGCACTCCTGTCGGCCCTCGTTGCCGCGAGCCTGGTTTCGATGGTCGTCCCTCTTGGCGGGTGGGGCGCCCTCCTCTACCACGCCGCCACGCTCATCGTCGTCGGCCTGTTGGTGAAGGTCCATCTGGACCGCGCCGCCGTGCGGCGCGAGAAGTGGGCCGTCGGTGTCACCGCGCTTGCGATGGTCGCCGCCCACCTCTATTTGCTCCTGCCGCCGGCCGGCGAGGTCCTTGGGTTGGCGCGGCCATCCTCGCTGGCGATTCCGTTCTTCGCCATCGGCGAACTCCTCTTCGTGCTGACCCCATTGGCGTTGTGGTGGGCCTACGGGCGCTCTGCTCCGCGCTGGGCCTGGGCCGTTGCCGGCCTGGTCGCGGCGGGCTTTGCCGGGATGCGTCTCTCACAACCCTCGATGGTCGGGATTCTGGCGATGTGGTCGAGCGGGCTGTCCTTGTACCTGCCCTGGCCGCTGTATGCCCTCAGCCTGGCGTTTGCCGTGGTCACGGTCGTGGCCGGCATGAGAGCTCGCCATCCAGTCGGGTGGACGATGATCCTGCTCGCGGCCGCCGGGCTGGCGCCGCAGCTGTCCACGCAAGCCTTCTACGCCCTCATCGCGCTGTGGGCGCTCGTCTCCGCGGAAGCGCTCGCCTCAAGACCGGATCTGGTTAGTGCGGTGCAATCGATTCCGCCGCTCAACCCTCAGCCTGGTCTGGCTCGGGCGCTCACCCGCTAGACGAATCGGGCGGAAGAAAGGGGCCCGTCTCAACGATGCTCAACCTCGACGATTGCCTGCGCGCTTCCGCGGCGCACCATCATCAGCTCTGCCCGCGTCAGGTTCTGGGCGCGCGCATGGGGCTGCTCGCCGGGAGGCTCTTGCAGCTTGAATTGCCGCGGCGGGACAAGCAGCTGCTCGTCATCTTCGAGACCGACGGCTGCGGAGTGGACGGCGTGATGGCGGCCACTGGCTGTACCCCGGGCCATCGCACATTGCGGATTGAGGACTACGGCAAGTTGGCGGGGACGTTCGTCGATACCCATACGGGAAAGGCGGTCCGCCTCGTGCCGCATCCCCGGGCGCGGGTTCGCGCCGCCACACTCGCCACGGAGGCGCGCACGCGCTGGCAGGCTCAGCTCCTCGGCTATCAGCGTCTGCGCGACGAGGAGCTGTTCCTCGTCCAGCCGGTGGCGTTGAATGTCCCCGTCGAGTGCGTGATCAGCCGGCCTGACGCCCGGGCCCGTTGCGAATGTTGCGGCGAAGAGATCCTCAACGAGCGCCAGGTGCGCTTTGGAGACTCGACCGTCTGCCGCGCTTGCGCCGGCGAAGCATACTACCGGGTCCTGCCCGGCGAGTCGGCGGGGAGAGAACTCTTCGACCAGCGGGATGCGACCTGTGACGTTTCTTCATTGGACGCGACTGTCGTTGCTCTCGTGGAAGCGGACAGCTTTGCCCTCCCGGCCCCTGAAGGCGTGGGCCAAGCTTGAGAGCCCGCAGACTTTGCCTGTCTCCGATCGTTTCTCCGGCGATAGCGACGTCATTGGTCCTATCTGGTCGACGGCGGAAGCGGACGGGGTCGGAGACTTCGGACCCAAGATCCGTGGGCTAGACACTCGTTTTCCCTCAAATCCCCTTCCCAGCGTGTCCTACATGCGATATCATAATCGTGCAAGTGGTCGTGTTATTGTCTGTTGCCTGGCCCCACAAGACGGTCAAGGGTCTCGGTCCACCAGGCAGCCCAGAATCAGCAGACCCTTATTCGGAATCCGGCCAAAGGCGTACAAGGGTCCCGAAGGTCGCCAGGGTCGGGTCCTGCAAAACCCTCATGCGTGGGTTTCCCTCGCGGAGCCTGCCCTGAGAGAACTCGAAGGGCTCGGGACCATGAAGCAAGTCCCACCGTGGCCTCCTGGACAAGAGGCATCGTCGATGACGGGTAAAGGTCTCGAGAATAGAGGGAGACCCTTACCCGCCTTTTGTTGATTCCGATGGGGCATGTGAGGCCAAGATGGTCAAGGGGTTCGCTCGCCTGCTCTAGAATCGACAACCCTTCACAACCCCGGGAATACAGGACCATGGCCGAAGATGCACTTCGAGGGGAGGCATCGCCCTGATGGGGTGTAGCCCGTTGCCCGATGACTGCGGAGGCACCCTCTACCGGCGGCTCTGGAGGTTGATCCGTGATTTCGGCTGCGTGGATACGCGGACCCCATGGAGGAGCCGACCTCGTTGCTACCTGCTCTGAAAGCCCTGTTTCACTATGACGGAAGACTGGACCGGCTGACGCTGGCCCTGTTCCTGGCCATCAACGGGCTGGTGCTCGCCAACTCCATCCTGCACGATCCGGGAATCGGATATGACGCGGTGGACCACCTTCGGTACATCCGAACCCTGACGCTGCGGATGCCGCTCGAGGAGGACACGCGGGAGTTCTTCTCGCCTCCCCTGCCGTACCTCGTTCCTTCGGTGGTCGACGCGGCCTGCCTAGCCCGAACCGGGCAGATCCCGACGGCGGGCGCCGAGGACGGCTGCCTGCGCCTGGCCGGCAAAGCCGCGCAGTTCTCAAACTTCCTGCTCTCCCTTGGAGTGACGTTCCTGTTCCTCAAGATCGGCGAGGCGGTGCGGCCGGGTAATCGCTTCTGGAAGGCCTCCGCCCTCTTGCTGCTGGGTGTGGTGACGGTTTACTACAAGACGTTCGCCCAGGTCCGCGGTGAGCCATATGTGGTCTTGCTCACTGTGTGGGGGCTGTACCTGCTGGCAAGGATCGTGATGCGGCCGGATCGGCTGCGGCCGCGGGTTGCTGTCGGTCTCGGCGTGATCCTGGGGCTGCTAGGGTTGAGTCGCCAATGGGGACTCATGCTGTTTCCCGCCATCGTGGCCTTGATGATCCTGGTGTGGGCGTTGGATCACGTCCATCGGGTCCGAATCGTTAAGACGCTGGCCGCAAGCCTGGCGATAGCCCTGGCGATTTGTGGTTGGTTCTACGTGGGTCTGTTCGCCAGATACGGCTCCTTCACCCCCTTCAATCGCGCCGCGCGCCCCTTTGCATTCTCCAATCAGCCCATCGCCTTCTATCGCGATACCGGCCTGAAGGACCTGTGGCTTTTCCGCTCACCGACGCGCGGCACCTTCGACAATCGACTACTCCCCACTTTCTATTCCGAGGTATGGGGGGACTACTGGGGATACTTCGTGTTGATCCCCGAACGCGCCTCGCTGAGCGACGACCGCTATCAGCTAAACGTCGACCGGATGACTCCCTACCTTGGACGGGCGAACGCCGCGGCCCTACTCCCCAGCCTCCTGTTTGCCGCGGCCGTCGTGACCGGCCTGTCCTCCCTCCCGCGCCGGCGAAGGGCGGAGGGAGAAGAGAGTCGCCGGGCCCTGTTCACGGCGCTGCTGTTGATCTTCGGCGCCGGAGCATTCCTCCTCTACCTGTATTTCCTGATTCGCTTCACGTCCGTCGCGCCCGACACCACAATCAAGGCGACCTTCGTGCTGCACGCGCTGCTGGTGTTGCCCCTGCTCGGGGCGGAGTTTCTCGAGCGGGTAAGGGCACGCCTGCCGCTCGCCTACGTCGCCAGTCTGATCCTTCTCGTCCTGGTGTGGGTGCTCAACCTTCAGACCATGATCACGCAGTACCGGTTCTAGGGCTGCCCTGCAACTTCCGCGGAGGCAGGGAAGGGATGGTAGGGCTTGCTAGAATCGCTAGACGCGAACCTCATCCAAGAGGACGTCCGAAGCATCCTACCCAATGCGGGAACAGGGTCCGATACGGGAGGAGGAACCAACTGGCATGATTTCGGACTTTCGGGGTGACGCCCCTCCGCTTGTGAAACACCGAGGCTGGTCTCGTTGGCTGCCCGATTCGATCGCGCTCGCCGGGATCGCGGCGTACGGACTCCTTTCCTACGGCCATGTCCAAAGTCAAGTATCCGTGCTCGATGAAGGCCTTTACCTGTTTAAGGGCTTTCTGTTTGCCCAGGGGGTCTACCGCCCCTTCCAGGACTACGGGGCGTTGACCAACCACATGCCACTCGCGTTCCTGATCCCCGGTTGGGTTCAGATGGCCTGGGGCGAGGGCATTCGCACCGGGCGTTTGTATGCTCTTGCCCTGGGAATTGTGACGATGATCCTCCTGTGGCGGACTTGTCGCCGCGAGGGTAGTCCGGGATGGTCGGCCGTTTCCGTCTGGGCCGTAACTCTGAACGCGTCGCTGGTGAAGATCTATAGCCAAGCCATCTCCCAGGTCCTGGTGATCACCCTGATCATGGGCATGCTCTATCTCGGGCTTGGCGCAGGCCGGAAAGTTTGGCAGACCACACTCGCCGCTGCGTTGGCTGGGGCCCTGTGGATGACCAGGATCAATCTGCTCCCAGTCCTTCCGCTGCTCATCGGTTATCTGTGGCTCACCCATGGCCGTCGGGTGGGTATCTTGGCGGGCCTCGCCGGCGGGGGCATCGTTGCGCTTGGCCACGCGATCTACTGGCCCGAGATCCTGAAACTGTGGGCGAAGTGGCTGCCCCGATCGCTGACACCGTTCCTCGACTCTTTCCGGGATTCCGGGGGCATCGAGGCGTGGCAGACGCGTATTTCCGTCGCTCAGGGCTGGGGCATCGTGACCGACAGCTTCCGCAAACACCTCATGCCGCTCACTGGCGCCACCTGGGCTGGGCTCAGCTTTCCCGGGGCAGGACGCGACCCAGACGAGAAGCAGCGTGACCGGGACGCACTTTTCTTAGGCAGCCTCATGGTCGTACTCATCCTGATTCATGGGTACGCCACATTGGGGCTGACCTATTGCCCTTATTGCTTGATGAACTACCTCGGCTTCTTCGCGCCCATTGGGCTGGTCCTCCTGGCCATCGCAGGGGCGCACTGGCTCCCGAGATTGAGTAGGCCTCGCCGGATTGCCAGCTTGGCGTTTCTGATCCTGATCCCTTTCGCGGCCGGCCTAACCCTCGACGGGCGCCTCGCCGCCTCGATCCTCTCCTTCCAGTTGCCCCGTGTATCCCTGGCCGCGTTCCGCCCAGGCACCATTGAACTCGGGAACCTGGTCGACAGCGGTATCGGCCTCTCCCGAACGGACTCAGCCCGATGGCTGTCCCTTGGGATTGTGTTCGTGGCCGCGATGTGCCTGGCGGCGATTTCAGTGGGTGTCCTCGGCCGACGCCGCCCCGAGGTGGCTCGGCGGTGGCGGAGGGGGGGGACCGCAGGACTCCTGTTCCTGGTCCTGACGACAGCCACCGTCCGCTTCGGCAACACCTATCCCTACTATGACTGCGGCGCCGACGTGATCCAGGCCCAAGAGGCGGCCGGTGCCTATCTCCGGACCAAGTTGCCCTCCGGATCACTGCTGTACTGGGGGGCGGATCAATCACCCGTACCCTTGCTCTACCTGGATCATCCGCGAATCTTCCCTCCCCAGCTGAACGGGATCTACAGCTTTCGCCTGGGAGGCGACCCGGACGAATTGCATCGCTTCAGCTACTGGAATCAGGAATTGGCAGAGGACTGGTTGGCCGCAGCGGACTTTGTTCTTGTCGATGTCCGCTCCTATGGCGGTTGGATCTCGGCTGCGCTGGCCTCCGCTCGCTACGATGAAATCCTGCGATCGCCTCCAACAAACCCGTGCCAGGCCGACTCGGCGATCATGATCTTCCGGCGCGTTTCCGACGGGGCGTAACCCCGCGCTGGGAGATGCCGAGAAGAGGACCTGGGATTTCCTCGACTCGAGACTGCTCGACGTCCGCCGGAACCCGAGAGACCGGGTCGTACAGCGGCGGTCGTCACCCACATCTCTTTGACCTGCCTGACAACCCTTGGTGGCCCGTGGCGCGAAGGTCAGGCTGCCACAGGGGCTACCTATTCAGCGTATGTCGGGTCTTCCCCGTAGCCTGCCCCGACCTTCCACAGGTAGCCGTCCGGATCCGTGAAGTAGCCGAAGTAACCGCCCCACGCCGCCCGTCCCGCCGGCCTGACAATCACGCCTCCCGCCCGTTCGGCTTCGGCCATCACCGCATCGACTCGCTCGTCGGAGCGAACGATGTAGGAGAGCGTGACGCCGCGAAAACCGCTGCCCTCCGCCGCTACGCCGGCGTCGTCAGCCAGCGCACTCCACGGGTAGAGCCCCAGCGCAGACGAGCCGTTTCCGAGACTGAAACTTACCCAATCCCCCTGCTCCTGCTTGATCGGCCAGCCAAGCCCCTCGCTGTAGAATAGCTTCGCCCGGTTCAGGTCTTTGACCCTGAGCGTGATGCCGCTCACATGCGGGTTCATCGTTGTGCCTCCTGGTCACATCGGCCGGTTTAGGTTCGTCAATACTATGACGGAACGCACGCCAAGGATGTGACCGCGAACGAACCCAACTACCTGGCAGAACTATTCGAGGAGAAACGCACGCACCTGCGGGCGGTGGCCTACGCGAACCACACGAGTTGTTGGTGTCCGAAGCGGCCAGCGAATTGCTAAGGATGGGATAGAAACGCCTCATTTCAGAAACAGGACTCCCGTGAACTATCCCCGAACTCGGCGAGGGTCTTCAGCACAGGTGCGTCGGCGGACGAGAACCCTTTTCCGGCGGATGGACGACGAGGACTGCCAGGCCGCGAAGGCGATCGGCCAGGATTCTCCCGCTCGGCTCACCTTTCGGGCCAAGCGGACTTCTTACGCGCGTGGCCGATAGGTCAGGATGGCGATGCCGGACCGGCTCATCTTGGAATCGACGAGATCCAGTCTCTTCAGATCCATCCCGTCCTTGAATAGCCGCTTCCCGCCGCCCACAACGACCGGATGGACCATCAGCGTGAGCTCATCCAGGAGTCCTTCTTCAAAGAGGGACCGAACGACGGAAGGGCTGCCGGAGACCCCGATGTTCTTTCCCGGCTGCTGCTTCAGGCTCTTGACCTGGGCACCCAGAGGGCCCTCGATCAAGGTCGAGTTCATCCACTCGACCTTTTTCAGCGTGGTCGAGGCGACATATTTCGGCGTGTTGTTGATGTGGCTGGCATACGGTTCATCCGTCGAGGTGGGCCAGTAGCCGGCCCACTCCTGATAGGTCACTCGCCCCAGCAGCACGGTGTCCTCTTCGGCGAGATGCGCCTCCATCGCCGCCAGCATGTCGGCGTCGAACAGATCGAATTGCCACTTGTCTGGCGATTCCACGACCCCGTCGAGCGAAATGAACAGCCCCGACACTACTTTCCTCACATCGCCTCCCTCGACTGGCCTTTCGAGAGGGGGTTAGCCTCGCAGGCTGTGCCACCCCCGAACGGCTGTTGAAATTCCGACCGCTCCACTCTGAAATCTTACTCCGGTGCACGCTGCCTGACCAGGCAGCTGGCAGGAGACCGACGCTCCTGGTCTACGCCTGCGCCGAGCCGCGGCGATCTCTCCTTCACGAAGGCAGAGCCATGAGCGGCATTCGATGAGGAGTGGGCGGATCGAGGGATGTGTCGAACGGAAGCGTTTGTCGACCGAGCCGGGTTAGGGCTGCCTGGAGGCCAGCCTTCCCGCGGACTCGAGTGCGGTGGTCAGTCGGACCAGGGGGCCGGTTTGCGGTTCCAGCGGTGAGCACGGAGGCGTTCGATCAGCCCGACCTCCAATCCGCCCCTGTCGCTCGCGGCAAGGTTCGCTTCCACATGGCGCGGCCTGCGCATGCCGGGGATCACCGTGCTGACATCCGGATTGGACAGGATGAATCGAAGCGCCAAATCGGGCATCGTCATCCCCGGCGGGATCAGCGGCCGCAGCGCCTCGGCCCGTTCGACCGACGCCTTCAAGTTGGCTGTACCAAAGTAAATGTTGCGCCAGTCCCCCTCGGGCCAGCGAGAGTCTCCTCGCAGCGTGCCGGTCAGAGTCCCCTCGTCGAAAGGAACCCGGGCGATCACGCCCACGTCCAACTCACGGCACGCGGGAAACAGCTCGTCCTCCGGCGCCTGGTCGAAGATGTTGTAGATCACCTGTACGGAATCTATCAGGCCGGTACGGAGCGTCCGGATGCCGTTCTCCGGCTCCCAACGATTCAGGCTGATGCCCACAGCCCGGACGAGTCCCTCGCGCTTCAGGTCATCGATCGCCCGCTGCCAGCGATCGTCCCCTGCCCAGCTGTCGTCCCAGACGTGGAACTGGATCAGGTCGATCTGAGGAAGGCCAAGGTGATCCAGACTGCTCTCGGTAAAGCGGCGGATGTGGTCCTGCGGGAAAACATCAGCCAGGCGGTACTCCGGCCGGGCCGGCCATTTCTGGTTCTTCGGCGGGATCTTGGTGGCAACATACAGCCGCTTCGCGGAGTGCAGCCGGACAAGTTCTCCGAGCAAATGCTCGGAATGACCGTCGCCGTAGACCCAGGCGGTGTCGAAGAAGGTGCAGCCGAGTTCGACGGCCCGATGGAGCGAGGCCATGGACTCGGAGTCATCCGAGCCTGTCCATCCTCCCAAGCCCCACATCCCGTAGCCAATCTCGCTGACTTTCCAACCGGATCGGCCGAATCTGCGCTGCCTCATGGGATACGCACAGCTCCTACCAACGGGGGATCAGCCTATGCGCACCCCTTCACAGGCAGTCGGGCCCGCTGGGCGGCTTACGGGGAAGCCTCGAAGCGAACTTCGGCGCTCATCCCCGAGCGCAGGCCTGCCGGCGCTGAGCCCAGTTCGATCGTGGTCTTGTACACCACGTCACCTCCAAGCACGTCGGCCACCGAAGAGACGGCGAGGACCGTCCCGGCGACTTCCTCGCCAATGGCGTCGATGAAGACCGTCGCCGGCTGCCCGACCTCGATGGCGGCCACATCGCGTTCGCTCAAGTCGGTGGTCTCGATCCGCAGATGCTTGACGTCGCTGACTACGACGACCACCTGCCCCGGAGTCGCGTATTCGCCGGGGAAGATGTCGAGCGCCACCACTTCGCCGACGATCGGCGAAGCCAGGCGGGTTGCGTCGAGCGCGGCCTGCGCGTTCGCCAGCGCATCGCGCGCCGCCTCGAGCTCAGCCAGACGCGCGCCGGAAGCCTCGTCGGGGATGGAATCGCCCCGCAGCGCGGCCGCGTACCATTGGGCCTCCTGGACGGCGGCGTTCGCTGCATCGAGATTAGCGTAGGTCAGGGCGACGTCGATCTCGGACGGCTGGCCCGTGTACCAGTTGTACTTTCCCACCAGCTTGTTCAAGTTGATCTCCGCCGCGGTCTTCCGCACCTGAGCGCGGGCCTTGCCCGGATCGTTGCTCTCCCGATCCTCGACGTGATTGAAGTCCCGCGACGCATCCGCCAGCTCCTTCCGGGCCAGTGTGATCTGGGCCTGGAGGTTATCGATGAAGGCCTCGGTCGCCCGAGGATAGCTCAGCGCGTTGACCTTCTTCTGAGCCGTATCCTGCGCCTGTTGCGCGGAAGCCACGGCCTGATCCGCTGCTGCCACGGCGGCTTTGGACGTTATCTCCCGTAGGGCTCGCTGGGCTTGATCGACTTCCAGCTGAGCGGTCGTTCCATCCAGCTCCAGCAACGACTGACCGATCCGGACCGGGTCGCCCACCGACGCGTTCACGGCCTCGACGATGCCTGCGACGGGAAATCCCAGATGGACTTCCTGCGCGGCAACGACACGGCCGGAGGCCGTCACTCGTGCCCCTTCCTGGCCGCCGGTCGATGGAGAGCCCCCGCCCTCCAGAATGATCGTCGGGAGAGGAGTCGCCGACGGAGCGAATGGCCCGCAGGCGGCGGTCAGTCCCAGCATCAAGGCACTCAGCGCGTGCGGAAGTCTCATCGGCGCAACCTAACCCTTCTTGACCTGCGCATTATGGTTGACCACCAGGCCATCCTGCAGCGTGATGACTCGCCGAGCGAACTTGACGACGCGCGGGTCGTGCGTGGCGAAGACGAAGGTGACTCCCGTTTCCTGGTTGAGGCGGGTCATGGTCGTCATGACCTGTTCGCCGTTGGCCGTGTCCAGGTTGGCGGTGGGTTCGTCGGCCAGAATCAAGGTCGGCCCGCCGGCCAGTGCTCGCGCCACCGTCACACGCTGTTGTTCACCACCGCTGAGTTGATCCGGACGATGGTCGGCGCGATCCGCCAGGCCGACGGAGTCGAGCAGCTCCTGGACCCGCGTCCGGCGCTCTTCCGGAGGCTTTCCGGCCAGGAGCAATGGCATCTCGACATTCTCATACGCCGTCAGGGTCGGGATCAGAGCGAAGAACTGGAAGACAAAACCGATCGACGTGCGCCGCATGTCGGCCCGCTGGTTGCGGTTGAGCCGGCTGACGTCCTGGCCATTGATGAAGACGCGTCCAGTCGTCGGCTGGTCGAGGCAGCCGAGCAGCTGCAACAGGGTCGTCTTTCCCGAACCGGACGGCCCGACGAGAGCCGTGAATTCCCCGCTCTCGATCGACACGCTGACCCCGCGCAGGGCGCTGGTCTCGAGTTTCCCGGCCTTGAAGGAACGAGTGGCGTCTTCTGTGCGTACGACTTCCATGTTGTTCACCTCGATTTCCCGCCGGACGCCGACACGGCGCCCGGCGGCGGTTGGGCGGGCTACTGCCCTGCTCGTAGAGCGTCGACGGGTTCCATGCGGGCCGCCAGCCAGGCTGGGTACAGCGCCGCCAAGAGGGTGATGACAAACGCCAGGAGGGTCAACGTGAGCGTGTCCTCCAGGGTCAGGTGGGCGTAGATCGTGTCGCCTAGCATGATTCCGGTCACGCCCATGTCGCCGATGTAGAACCCCTGGATGGTGGCGTAGGCCACCAGGAGGCCCCCGATCACCAAACCCATGGCGATCCCGGCGATCCCCAACAGGCCCGACTCGGCGAAGAACATAGCCATGATCCGACGTCGCCGCATCCCGATCGCCGACAGGATGCCGATTTCCCGGGTTCTCTCGAAGACCGCCATCACCAGAGTGTTGACGATCACCGTTGCGGTGATGCCCAGCACGATCAGGTAGAGAAACGTCATGTAGGCGGCAGCGAACTCCTCCGTGTCGAGCAGCAGCTCGTTCGCTTTCTCCCAGGTCACCATTTGCAGACCTGCACCCTGGAGGGCGGAGGCGACCGCTTCGGCTTGCTGGCGGTCATGCAGGAGCACGAGGACGGCACTGGCATGATTCTCTGTCCGGGTGATCGCCTGAGCCTTGGCGAGCGGCAAGAACACCGTGCGATCGTCATAGGACGGCGTACGGGTCGAATACAATCCGCGGACGATGAAGTCCTGCTGATCGACCTCTCCATTGGACGTATTGATCAGCAGCGTCACCTTGTCGCCGACCTGGAGGGACAACCTCTCAGCCAGCGGTAGGCCCAGCAGCACGCCTTCCCGGTCGTCCGCCGTGAGGAAATCTCCGAAGACGAGGCCGTCACTGAAAGGAGCATTGGCGGCGGACGACGGATCGATGCCGATCACACGGACCGCATCGGTCTCCTCGCCCACGGCAACGATCCCGCTGGCGAAGAGCCGCGGCGTGGAAACCTCCACCGGCGGCAAGGTGGCGATCTGCGCCGCCATCCCATCCGGGTTCTCGACCAGGTCCTCCCAGGCCAGGCTGGCCTTGGATTCATCATAGCTGGCCGACCGCACCTGGAGGTGGCCGCTCTCGAGGCGGATCGTCGACTCCATCGAACCGCGATACTCGCCGTCGACGACGGCCGCCATTAGCAGCAGGAGCCCAAGCCCCATGCCGAGGGCCAGTGCCGAGAAGAAGGAGCGCCGCCGGTTGCGGCCAAGATCACGATAAGCCAGCTTGAGGAGCTGGATCATGGCAGACCTCACACGTAGTGCAACGCTTCAGCGGGCTCGCGATGCGAAGCCTCGTGCGCGGGGTACAGCGAGGCCAGGGCCGAGATGACGAGGACCGTCGCTGCCCGGCCGATCAGATTCTCCGTCCCTAAGGTCGGGTAGACGCGCCCGGTAATCAAGGCCGTGTATTCCGTCAGGGAAGAGAACTGGCTGTAGTCAATGCCGATTCGGCCCAGCAAACCGTTGAGAACCAAGCCGATGACAATGCCGACGGCGACCCCGACCAACCCCATCAACGTGCCTTCCAGGATGAAGAGCGTCGAGATCTGACCGGGCCGCAAGCCCATCGCCCCCAGCAGGCCGATCTCCCGCGTTCGCTCATAGACCGCCATCAGCAGCAGGTTCAGGATGCCGATGCCGGCGATCATCAGGATGATCACACTGAACACATTCATCACCCCGCCCTTCGTTCCGAGCGCCGCCTGTAACTCAGGAAAGCTTGTCTCCCACGACCCGAACTCATAAGCGGCCAAGGAAGGGGCCAGCGCCTCGATGACGGCCGGTTCCTGGCCCAACGCGTGAAGGAACAGAACGACCTCGGTCGACTGGTCGGTCACACCATAGAGCCGCTGCGCTTCGCCCAGAGCAATGTAGATCGTCTGCTTCTCGATCTCGGGCAGTCCCACGTCGTAAATGCCGATGACCGTCATCGTCCGCGTGCGCATCTGGTCATGAGTCGCGCCTCCGGCCAGCGTGAAACGATCGCCGAGTCCGATGCCCATGGCCTCGGCCAGGCCCTGGCCGATGAAGGCGGCGTCCTCATCCTCGGATGCCAGGAGCCGCCCGGCGGCTACGTTCTGAGCCGTCAGGCTCACGGGGAGCTCCTGCTCCGGTTCGATCCCCACGATCCCGACGGGAAAGGCACCTTCCCGACTTGTAGCCAGGCCGCGGGTCTTGATACGGCGCGAAGCCGCCACGACCTGCGGTTGAGCCCGCGCGGCGTCGACGACGGTTTGGTCGTCGGGCAGAGGCAGCAGAGGCGACTTCCCGGGGTCGCGGTCGTAGCCGGCCGCATGGATCTGAATGTTCCCTCCCAGGATCTTGATAGCGTTCCCGTAGATCGCTTGTTGGAAGCCCGCCACGGTTCCGTCGTACAACATCATCAAGGCCAGCCCGAGTCCCATGGCCAGAACCACGATGACGGTGCGGCGTCTCTGCCGCCAGATATTGCGCCAGGCCAAACGGAGGTAGAGGCTCATACGTTGCACTCCCATCTAGATCCAAACCCTCGCACCCACCGGAAAGCAACCGGGCACGGCTCAGCCGGTTCTTCTGAAGGCATGGGCTTCGTGATGACCGCACGCTCAGCCAAACCATTCCTCGAAGGTTCCCGAGTCGACAAGCACCAGCGAGTGTTGCGGGGCGCCCAGTGCGCGTTCCAGGGCGTCGGTGTAAGCGGCCAAGGTCGCACGCGCCTGCTCCCGGTCGACGCCGTCCGATTCAGTCGACAGAAGGAGTCCGGCCAGGGCGTCGCCCATATCGTACAGAAGGGAGTACAGGACATGCGGCAGGTGGTCGGGGTAGGAGGTCGAGAATACATCCTCCTCGATCCCTTGCTGGACGACCGGGCGGAGCATCGGGGCCAGCCAGGCCAGGGTGTCGATGCGCAGCTTGTGACGGACGATGGCGTTGTCGTCGTCGTACCATACACGCAGGAGGGATAGCAGATACGCTTTGCGGACGGTCTTCCATCGGGCAATCGCCTCGAACCAATGCTGGAGCTTCTCCAGGGCCGTCAGGCCCGGATCCTCCAGGATCGGAGCGAGAATGGCTTCGGCTTCGCCACGCATCCGAACGATCAACGCCTCGAGCAGCTCGGCCTTGGAGCCGAAGTAGTGGTAGAAGGCGCCCTTCGACATGTCCAGGTCGGTCAGCAGACCCCCGATCGTCATTTGTTCGAAGCCTCTTGTGACGACCATACGCTGAGCAGCGTCCAGGATCTCGTTACGCCTGGCGGAGTGTTCTTCGGGTTTGACGATTCGGGCCACGGGTTAAACCGACCGTCGGTTTATTATTCTCCAACGAGAATACGCCTGCCCGACGGCCGCCCGAAGTACCGATTGTCACTGCCGAGCCCCGATTCCGGTCCCCAGGCCCCCGGGCATCAGACGCTTCAGACCACAATGGATGGCGGGTTCGAGCCCCGGGGATACGCTCCGCCCAGGCGGGCCTAGACTCCCGCCTTGGAGCTCGAACAAGGCGAGCGACCAACCGTCATGACTTGATGGCACCGCCGCCAGGTGGGGTTAGGCTGAGGGCCCCGAAATCAGCGAGACCGCGCAGGCCAAGAGCTTGCGGCTGAGGCAGAGCTGGGCTTGTTGGGGCGGGTGTCGTCTAAGGGAATCGATTCCACGCTAGCGAGAGCGCAACCGCAAGCAGGACCAGCAGGGCTCCGGCGGCCGAGAACGCCGCGGTCACTTCCACCGCCTGTTTCTGCAGCGTGATTTGGCCCGGCAAGCGGAGGAACACCTGCAGCAGCTGATCGGCGTTTTCGGCGCGGTAATAGGCGCCGCCGGTCAGGTCCGCCACCCCTTGCAGCGTGGGCTCGTCCAGCAGCAAGAAGCGGCGGAACCTTTCCCCTCGCCCTCCAAAGCCGCCTCCCAGACCCGCATCGCCCAGCACGTCGCTGCCCAACTGCTGCGGCGTGCAGACCATCGACCCCGGCTGCGTCGTTCCGAATCCGACCGTGAAGATGCGCAACCGCCGATCGGCCGCCTGTTGGGCGGCATCCAGCGGCCGGGGCCCGCGCGTGTTGGCGCCATCGGTCAACAGAACGATGATGTCGGGCTGGTATCGGTCCGCACCGGGCGGGACGATTCCCAGGCTGACGCCGACGCGCCCGACGTCCGGGTTGACCTGGGCGATAGCGTTGATCGAGGTGATGGTCGCGCTGCCGATGGCGGTGCCTCTCGATGTCGTCAGGGCTTCGATGGCCTGGCGCAGCACCTTCTTATCCGTGGTCGGAGGGACGATGATCTGCGAAAGATCCGAGAAGGCGACGACGCCCAGGCGGGTGCCGCCGGACAGTTCCTCAACGAAGGCCAGCGCCGCCTTCTGCGCCACGGTCAATCGATTGGGCTCGACGTCCGTGGCGCACATGCTTCGGGAGACGTCCATCGCCAGGATGATCGTCGTCCGGGTCAGCGGGACCTCGATCTCGGCGATCGGTCGTGCGATAGCGATGCTCAGGCAGGCCAGCGCGCTCAGGAAGACGGCGAAAGGCAAATGGCGGCGCCAGCTGGCGCGCTTCGGCAACGCCTGGCGGATGAGGGACAGGCTGGAGTAGCGCAACGCCAGGCGCCGTTTGCGCCGCAGGATCCAGAGATAGACCGCGACCTTGGCCGGAAGCAGCAGGAGCACCAAGAGGAACCACGGCCAAAGGACTCTCATCCCCGACTACCCGCCGTCAACATTGGATTTCACCCCTCCGTCCGCGATTCGCCGACCCGCTACGGGACCCTGCCAAACCAGAACAGCGCCAGACCGGCGCCGGTCAACAGCAACAGTATGCTGCCTCCGGCGAAGATGGACGTGATTTCCATCGTTTCGCCACGAACGGTCATCTGCAACTCGATGTCCTGGTAGATCTCCCGCAGAGCCTGCTCATCCTCGGCATGGTAGTAGACGCCGTTGGTGGCGTCGGCGATTTCCTGCAGGGTGACCTCGTTCAGCTGGGTCAGGATGCGGAAGCCGTCCAATGCCAACACCGTCCCCTCCACGCTGCCCACCCCGACCGGGTAGATGCGGACCCCGGCTTCAACTGCCAATTGCGCGACCTCCAACGGGTCCGGGCTCTGCGTGTTCTCGCCGTCCGTGAGCAGGACCACTACGGCCGAGGGAAAATCATCCAACTGGAGCGGGCGGACGCCACTTTCTAGGACGGCCGCATCCAGGGCCAGCGGCTTGTCGGACAAAGCGTTGAGGGAGGTGAAGATTCCGTCACCGATCGATGTGCCTCCCTGTGGGGTCAGGCGATCGATCGCGGCCAGAATCGCCTCGCGCTCGTTCGTCGGAGGCTGCACCACCAGTCCACCTCCCCCGAACGCGACGACCCCGATCCGGATCACAGCCGGTTGGTCATCTACAAACGCCCTGGCGGCGGCCTTGGCGGCTTCCAGGCGCGTCGGTTCCAGGTCGTTAGCTAACATGCTGTTGGAGACGTCGAAGGCCAGGATCACCGTGCCCTCGATATGGGGCAAGCTGATGGGGGCCTCCGGCCGTGCCAGACCGACGAACAGCAGAGTCAGTCCGCCGAGTGTGAACGCCGGAGGCAGATGGCGGCGCACTCGGATGCGCCGGACGGAGCCGCCCTCCACGATGCCCAGCGCGCCCAGCCTCGCCTGCCGCCGCCGGAGCAGCCGCAGGTACACCATCACCAGCAAGGGGACCAGCAGCAGGGTCAGCAGCATAGCCGGCCAGATGAAGGTCATCTGTGCCGCATCTTTCGCAGAGCCGCCATGCGCACGATCGCCCGGACGAGGTCTTCCTCCGTGGATACGGAGTAGAGATCCACGCCGGCGCGGGCAAGCCCTGCGCGGAGCGCCGTCTGGCGACCTTCGGCCAGGTCGTGGAAGTTCTGCCGAAACGCTGGATCGCTGGTATCGACGCCTAGCTGCTCACCCGTCTCGGCGTCCTCCACATAGATGAAGCCGGCGCTGGGCAGCTCGACTTCGCGCGCATCCCACAGCCGGACGGCGACCAGCTCGTGCCGGCGCGCGAGTTGCGACAGCGGCCGCTCCCAGCCCGGCTCGCTGATGAAGTCGGACACCAGGAACAACAGCGATCGTCGTTTGAGCGCCCCCAGCGCCGTATGGAGCAGCACGCTCAAATCGGTCGGGGCCTTGCCCGACCTGTCCGGCTCCGGGAGCAGATCGCGGATCAGGCGTAATACCTGATTGCGACCGGTCCGCGGCGGAATCACTCGCGCCGACCGCGTGTCGTAGAGGATCGCCCCGACGCGATTGCCGCCACGCGTCAACAGCCGCGCCATCGTGGCCACAAAGTCGACCAGCACGCTGTGCTTGTATCGAACGGCCGGGCCGAAGCGCATGGATCGGCTGAGGTCGAGCAGGAACCACGTCGTGAGCTCCCGATCCTCCAGATAGCGGCGTACGTGCAGGCTGTTCATCCGGGCCGTGACATTCCAATCGATGTGCCGGATGTCATCTTGCGGCTGATACTCGCGCAGGTCGGAGAGATCGATGCCGACCCCATAGAACAGGGTGCGGTAGTCGCCCTGCAGGGCGCCGTCCAGACGGCGGATCACCTTCCAGTCGAGCCGCCGCAGGGTGCCTTCAGGTGTTGCGGGCGGCGCTGAAGCTGAAGGCGCGCTCATGCGTCGGGATCTCAGGCAGTGGGACGGCGGAGATGAGGCGGTTCACCAGCTCGTCGGGGGTGACGTTGTCCGCCAGCGCTTCATAGGACAGCACCAGCCGATGGCGGATCACATCCGGAGCGAGGTCGAGTACGTCCTGCGGCAAGGCGTACTCACGGCCACGCAGGAAGGCCATCGCACGTGCTCCCAAGATCAGATTGATCGAGGCGCGCGGACTGGCGCCGTAGTCGATGAATGTGCCGACCTCGTCCTGCCCGACGGCTCCGGGGTTGCGGGTGGCCCCGACCAACCGCACGGCGTACTCCATCAGAGCCGGATCCACGTAGATTTGATCTACCTGCCGCTGCAGGCTCAGAAGTTGTGGGGCGTCAATCACTTGCTGCGGCGGCGGCAGCGCGCCGGTCATCCGTTCGACGATGACGAACTCTTCGGTCGACGACGGATAACCGACCAGGACCTTCAGCATGAAGCGGTCCACCTGCGCTTCCGGCAAGGGGTAGGTGCCCTCCGACTCGATCGGATTCTGCGTGGCCAGGACCAGGAACGGATCGGGGGCCGGGTAGGACTGTCGTCCGATGGTGACCTGCCGTTCCTGCATGACCTCCAGCAGCGCGCTCTGAACCTTGGCCGGGGCCCGGTTGATTTCATCGGCCAGCAGCAGGTTGGTCATGACCGGCCCGAGCGAGGTGTCGAACTCACCCGTCTTCTGGTTGTAGATTCGTGTGCCGATCAAGTCCGCCGGCACCAGGTCCGGAGTGAACTGGATCCGCTGGAACAGGGCGCCGATGGTCTGCGCCAGGGTCTTGATGGCCATCGTCTTGGCGAGTCCCGGCACGCCCTCGACGAGGATGTGCCCCCGGGCCAGAAGCGCCACCATCAGCCGTTCGAGCAAGATGTCCTGCCCGACGATGACCTTCTTGACCTCGAAGAGCACTCGCTCCATGGGTCGGTCGCTGTTGGCAGTCTGGGGGAGGGTCATTGCATCACCTCATCACGCCGAAGGAATCAGTCGGTTAGGACGCACGGGTCAGTAGTCGGGCGCGCCGGCCGCACCACCGGCGGCGGCGATCGGCACGGCGAAGCCGATCCCGATGAAAACGTCCTGGCCGGAAGGGTTGGCCAACGAAGTGACGATCCCGATCACCTGCCCGTTTCGGTTGAGCAGGGGGCCGCCTGAGTTGCCGGGGTTGACGGCAGCATCGAATTGGATCAGTCCTTCGAGCCGTCTCTCGCCGCCCTCCAGCGCATAGGAACGGTCGAGCCCGGAGATCACGCCGGCGCTGATCGAGCCCACGAGCCCCAACGGGTTGCCGACGGCGTAGGCCTCGTCGCCGATCCGAACTCCGGCGGAGGTCCCCAAGACCGCCGGCACAATCAGGTCCGGCAGAACGAGCGGTTGAAGGACAGCGATGTCGCGCCCTGGGTCCTCGATGATGATGGCGGCCGCGGAAGTCGAGCCGTCGGCAAAGGTGAGGTCGATCCTGTCGGCGTCCGCCACAACATGACGCGCCGTCAGAATCTGACCTGCCGTGTTGACGACGATGCCGGTGCCGATGCCGCTCATCCTGTCGGAGTCGGCGACTTCGCGCCGGGTCTGGATCAGTACCAGGGACGGGAGGATGAGCCGGTAGACCTGGGCGGATTGAGCAACCGGAACTGTGGCCGAGGCCAGCCTGCCCGCAACGATCTCATCCACGTCCTGTGGCGATAGCAGGCCATCCGCAGGCAACAACGCCTGAATCACCAAGGCGCCCATGGAGACTGCGAGAACCGCGCCCAGGAGGAGCCGCGTGCGCGGCGCCGACGCCCTAGGCGCGCGCACCACGCCCGTCTGGTCCCCAGGCCCCGTGGGCGAGAGTTCCTTCGGGTCCCGACTCATGTCAACCCTGGCAGGGTGAATCAGAACAATAACACACTTTATTCGACCCAAATGATGGGGATACCTGGAGACGGCGGCCGTCCAATGCCCATCCGCCGGAACTTCCTGGATCCTGAGAAGTAGAATCGGGTCGGCGATGACCCCGTGTGCCGTCAACCGGGTCCCCAAGGTCGTCCTGCGAGATCGATGTGACCGGCGAACCTTTCCCGCTCGGTGTGAACTATTGGCCGCGCCGCAAAGCGATGTACTGGTTGTCCGATTTCGATCCAACGGAAGTCGAGGACGAATTCGACGTCATCCGCGAACTCGGCCTCGGTCAGGTCCGAATATTCTTGCTATGGGAGGACTTCCAGCCGGAACCCGACCGCGTCGACTCCGATGCCCTGGCACACCTCCAACGCGTCTGCGACATCGCCGCCGCTCGAAGGCTCAGTCTCAACCTCACGTTCTTCACAGGCCATATGAGCGGTCCGTCGTGGGTTCCGGAGTGGATGCTCCAGCGCGGCGAAGCGATGCCTGCCGGCGTACGACAGGTCGTCAGCCGAGGCAGGCCCGTTGACTGCGGTTATCTCAATCCTTACTCCGATTCGACCGCGTCGAACGCGGCCCAGCTCCAGCTCCGGACGATCGTCCGGCGATTGAAGGACCACCCCGCCGTCGGGATTTGGAATCTAGGAAACGAGCCGGATCTGTTTGCCTCGCCGCCCACTCCTGCCGCTGGTCGTGAATGGGCGAGGCGTATGACGGACCTGATCCACGACCTCGACCCCATTCATCCGGTGACGTACGGCCTTCACGCAGCGGACTTGGTCGTCGACACCGGCTTGAGGGTCAACGAGATCTATCGGGAAGTCGATCTGGCGGTGATGCACGGGTACCCAATGTATGCCGATTGGGCCTCCGGCCCTCTCGATCCTGATTTCGTGCCCTTCCTGTGCGCCTTGACCACGGCCTTGTGCGGAAAGCCGACCCTGATAGAGGAGTTCGGGGGCCCGACAGCGCCCGAGGGAGAACCGGCCGAAGTCTGGTCGTGGATAGGGTACGGCAAGCCGAGGCAGCAGTTCATCCCTTCCGAGGAGGAATTGGCGGCGTACATGGAAGCCGTCCTCCCCAAACTGGTGGAGGTCGGCGCGACCGGGGCGCTGCTGTGGTGCTACGCCGATTACGTGCCCGAGCTCTTCGACCGTCCGCCCTGCGACCGGGCGTGGCACGAACGAAGTTTCGGCCTGGTGCGTGCAGATGGGTCCCTCAAACCGCATGCCGAAGTGATCCGCCGCTTCGCCTCGACCCGGCCCGGAATCCAGACGGCTCGCCGACAGGTGACGCTCGGAGTCACGCCGGAGGTCTACTACTCCGACCCCTTGGCGCACGCCCGCGAGGCGTATCGCCGATTTCGTGCGACGGCGGGTGGACAGCGGCTCTAGCCGATCCCGACCGCCGCCAGCATGATCCAGGCCCGAGTGGAGGTGCAATGGAGCTGCTCGCAGGAATCGAGGCCGGCGGCACCAAGTTCGTGTGCGCTGTCGGCTCTTCGCCCTGGGAAATCAAGGCCCGCTGCCGTATCCCCACGACGACACCCGGCGAGACCATCGACCGGGCGATCGCCTTCTTCCGCTCCACGTCCGGGTCGGGGGATCGGCTCCGGGCTCTGGGGATTGGCTCCTTCGGTCCTCTCGACCTTGATCCCGACTCCCCCACCTTCGGTACGATGACGACCCCGCCCAAAGCCGGTTGGGCCGATGTCGATCTCATTCACCCGTTCCGTCACAGTCTGGACGTCCCCGTCGCCCTCGACACCGACGTGAATGTCGCCGCCTTCGGCGAGTGGCGGCATGGCGCGGCGCGCGACCTCGACACGGTCCTGTACCTGACGGTCGGCACCGGGATCGGGGGTGGAGGCGTGATCCACGGACAGCGGATGCGAGGCCTGAGCCACCCCGAGATGGGCCACATCCGGATTCCTCACGACGAGGATCGCGACCCGTTTCCCGGGTGTTGCCCCTACCACCTGGACTGCCTGGAGGGCCTGGCGAGCGGACCCGCTATCGAGCAACGCTGGCACGCCTCGGCGGAGGTCCTCGCCGACGATCATCCGGCGTGGAGCCTGGAGGCCCATTATCTGGCATTGGGGATTTCCACGTTCATCTGCGTGATCTCTCCGCAGCGAGTCATCGTCGGAGGCGGGGTGATGCGCCGGTCGGCCCTGCTGGGGAAGATTCGGCAGGAAGTCGGAGGGCCGTTGGGCGGTTACCTGCAACACCCGTCGCTGCTCGGAGACTTGGACACCTACATTGTTCCGCCCGGACTGGGAGAGGACTCAGGGATCGTCGGGGCACTGGCCTTAGCGCAGGCGACGACTTGAGATCCGCTTAAGCTGTTCCGATGCACGCGTTGACTCGAATCTCCGCGCCTGGGGTCGGGCTCGCTCGGACGACCCTCCCTGCAATCTCCGTTCCCTGGGCCTCGAGCCGGACCTCCGTGCCCGGTTCCTCCCGCTCGACGTGGATGACATATTTCGCCCCACGGAAGAATCGGACCGCCTCGAACCCGCGCCAACCTGATGGAATGACCGGGGCGATTTCGAGACCGTTATAGGTGGGGCGGATGCCAAGGATCCATTGGGTGATGGCGACGTAGTCCCAGGCGGCAGCGCCGGTCAGCCAGGAGTTCTTGGCTTCGCCGTGGGTCGGCGCGTCGCGGCCGGCGATCATCTGGGCGTAGACGTTCGGCTCGCAACGGTGCAGATCGCTGAACTCTTCGCGCGCGGAGGGATTTCCGGCCTACTACATCACGGAGAACGGCGCCGCGATCCGTGATCAAGTTGGCCCTGAGGGGTCGCCCTTGCCGCCACGCGTGCCCCCGGCTCCTCCATGAATCCTTGTCAAGCATCCATCGCCTCGCCTGCACCGGGCGTAGGGGATGTAAAGTTTCGCAGGACTCGCCCTGACGCACCCCCCCCCGGCCTTCCCGACCCAAGCTCCCTCAGAGCTGCCAAGCCCCCGCGAATGCGTGTTCCATTCTTCGTGGACCATCTCATTTGCGCGGAGTGCGCGCCTGGCGTGTGGCGTCTCATGGGGGCGTCGGACTTGTGGACCACGGGCAGTCGGCGTCCTTCGCTTGCGCATCGGTGATCATCGGGATCATGGCCTCAGTGCCAGGAGCATGTCCGAAAGCCCGTGCGCCCACACAGGACGGACGGGGTAACTCCCAGGCCCGTCGCTGCGCGGCAGAGTCCAGAAACGAGTACCATTCTAGACTCTTGCCCGTCGATGTGCGTCCCCACAACCCCAGAGCAGGGGCGCCTCCGGACCGCAACCTAGAAAGGAGCACGCAGCATGCCTTCAGAATCCAAGAAGAAAGCCGTGGATCGAGACCTGACGACAGAATCTTCGACCATGCCGGCGGAGCCCGACACCTATCACGATCATGAAAGCGCGCTTAGCTGGGCGCTTCGCCTGGAATCGGCGGCCTGGCTCCCCCTCATCCTGGCGGTCATCTCCTTCCTGTTGTTGGTCGCTGAGCTGTTCACCTACCTGCCCCAGGCCATGCGCGTTGGCGGGGTCGAGTCGTACCTCGGCATCAGCCTTCCCCTTCTTATCCCTGCCGAGGCGGCTGTGGTGGCAGCCTCGCTCTTTGTGCTCTTACGCGCGGCCTCCCAGGCGCTGCTGCTGCTGTTGGATATCCAAGAGAAGCCAGGCGCGGCATGATCTCTCCCGGCCCGAGGCGCGGCATCGAACGTGTGATTCTGCAGATTCACGGCGAGTCGTAAGGCGACCGCAATCCCGCGCCCTTGCGGGTAGCCTGCACGGCTGACTCATGGGACTCAGGTACAGTCCTGTTCCCTCAAGTGGGTGCCTGTCTCCAGGTCGGCGGCGTTACGGGCAAGATGTCCGCGGATCAGCCCAACCGGATTCGGGCGTTGTGCGTGGCGCCGTCGTCGATCAGGGGAATTCGTCGGTCGGAGAGCAGGATACCGTCCAGGTGCAACTCACGCACTCCGCGAGACACGCCGTCCGGGTTCTGCACGTCGATGCGATACAGGCTGCGGCCGTATCGGTAATCGATCCGATACCCCGGCCAGCCCGCGGGGATGCACGGATCGATCGTCAGGGCCGTGCCCGCCCGACGCAGGCCGAGGATTCGCTCCACTCCCAGCCGGTACATCCAGGCTGCCGAGCCCGTGTACCAGGTCCAGCCCCCTTGCCCGGCTCGTCCGGCCTGGTTGGAAATGTCGGCGGCGACGACGTACGGTTCGACCCGGTATAGCTCCATCTTCTCGGGCGAATCGGAGCGCAAGACCGGATTGAGCATGCAGAACAGCCTGTGGGCTTCGTCCCCCCAGCCGAGGTCGGCGAAGGCCCAGGCGACCCACATGGCAGCATGCATGTACGCGCCGCCGTTCTCACGCACGCCCGGCGGGTAGCCTTTGAGGTACCCGGGATCGCGGGGGGCCCGGTCGAAGGGCGGTGCCGCCAGCAGCACGAGCCCTTCGGCCGGCCGGATCAGTCGTTCCTTCACTTGAATCATCGCCTGCTCCGCGCGCCTCGGGTCGGCCGCGCCCGAAAGGACGGCCCAGGATTGCGCCACCGAGTCGATCCGCCATTCATCATCCCCCGCCGAGCCGAGGGGTTCGCCGTCATCATCGTAGGCCCGGCGATACCAGGCCCCATCCCACCCGGCGGACTCGAGCGCGTCGCGCAACCCATCGGCCCTCTCCCGATACGCATCTGCCTCGCCCGGTCGACCGAAGCGATCACTCAGAGCCGCAAAGCGGCTCAGGGTCGTATGCAGGAACCAACCGAGCCACACGCTTTCTCCCTTCCCTCCGTCGCCGACGCGGTTCATGCCGTCGTTCCAGTCGCCGGTCCCGATCAGCGGCAAGCCGTGGACGCCCATCGTCGAGCCTTTCTGCAGTGACCGGCGGCAGTGCTCGTAGAGCGGGTGGGCCTCCGCCGACTCGGCGAACAGGCCATAGCGCTCGTCTTCGTCCGGCGTCAGGACCTCGCCCGTCAGGAACGGAACCTTGACGGCCAGCAAGCTCTCGTCCCCGGTGGCTTCCACATAATGAGCCACGACAAACGGCAGCCATAGCATGTCGTCGGAAACCCTCGTTCGCACGCCGCGCCCCGCCGGCGGGTGCCACCAATGCAACACATCGCCTTCCTCGAACTGGTGCCGCGCCGCCTGAAGGATGTGCTCACGCGCAACGTTGGGCGCGGCGTGCACCAGGGCCATCGCGTCCTGCAACTGGTCGCGGAAGCCGAACGCGCCACTCGGTTGATACAGGGACGAGCGTCCCCACATCCGGCACCCCAGGGCCTGGTACAGCAGCCATCGGTTGAGCATGCAATCCATCGCCGGGTCGGGTGTGGCCACCGTAACCACACTCAGCTTGTCGTCCCAGGAGGACCGCACATCCTGCCAAGCCTCGACGATCCTCTCGGGATCCCCAAAGCGGCGGGCCAAGCTCACTGCCTCTACGCGATCCGCGCCCTCGCCGAGCAGAAAGAAGATCTCCTTGGCCTGTCCGGGCTCCAGCTCCACGTGCAGCTGGATGGCCCCGCACGGATCCAGCCCGGCCCGGACCGTTCCTTCCAGGCCGACGCGGCCGAGCCCCGCCGGCCTGCGCATATCTCCCATGCGGCCAAGGAACTCGGTTCGATCGGCGGTCACCCCGTGGGGTGCCTGGCTGGAAGCCAGGAAGGCGTAACGCCCGGCGAACTCGGCATTGTACGGATTGTGAGCCAGCAGGGCATGGACATCGGGTTCGTACTCCGGGACGACATACGGCGCGTTCGGCTCTCGGTTCGGTCCCAGAACCCAGGCCGCGTAGTAGGTCGCCGTCAGCCGCCGCGAGCGCCGCCAGTGATTCTCCAATCGCAGGGCGATCACCTTCACCGGCAAGTCCGGGGCAACGTACAGACGCAACTGCTGCCTAAGCCCGTGACTGTGATGCTCGAAGATGCTATACCCGGCGCCGTGACGAACCAGGTAGGGAGCGGCGGCGGGGGCAGGCTCAGGCGTAGGCGACCAGATCAGGGCGGTCTCTTCGTCGCGCAGGTAGATCGCCTCGCCCGGTGGATCGCTCACCGGATCGTTCGACCACGGCGTCAGCCGATGCTCCGCGCTATTCTCAGCCCAGGTGGAGCCGGCGCCCACATCCGAGACCATGAATCCCAGGCCGGGATTGGCGATCACGTTGATCCACGGGCGCGGCGTCCGCTCTCCAGGCCGCAGATAGATCTGGTACTCGCGCCCGTCGAAGGTGAAGCCCCCCAGCCCGTTGTCACAGATCAGACCGGACGGGCGCGGCAGCTCCGGGGTCGGCTCGACGTCTTCGAGCTGGCTCAAGGTTGGGACGAACGTGGGCAGGCGGACAGGCTCGGTCGCCGGCTCGCCCAATTGCGCGGCGAGCGTTCCGCGGGATCCATCCAAGACGACGCGAGCGGCGGCCTCGAGCAGCACGCGGTCTTCCGCGGCCATCTGATCGGAACTCAGCAGGTAGATGCCGCCGCGCTGGTTCAGATACGGTTCGCTGCCCATGCGGAGGATGAGGCGGTACAGCTCGCCTTGCAACTCCTGGCCATATCCCGATTCTTTGTCGACTCGGATGACGACGTCGACCGGGATCCCCCGCCGCCGCCAGTAGGCATGCGCGCGGACCACGTCGCGCACCAGCGAGGTTTCCTCTTCGCTCTTCAGCCGCACCAGCAGGATCGGGTAGTCGCCGGAGATGCCGAAGCCCCACAAACCATGCTGACCTTTGCGATTGGAGGCGAGGGTCTCCGCTGCGGCGCGCAGCCTGGCGCTCGGATAGAGCAAGGCCGACAGCAGCCCATCGAGCGACTCCAGGTCGCGCGTGTCTAGGCCCTGCCCGCGCAGCTCGCGCTCGATCAAGGCGCGTCCCTGACCGAAGGCTCGGTCGATGACCCCCCGGCTTTGGTAGCGGCGGGCCGTCGACAGCAGTTCAGCCCGGTCCCGCCCGACCAGCGTCAGGAAAACGATCCGGTCCGTCGAGGCCGGGGCAAGGTCAAGGTCGATCCCCAGGGAAAGGATCGGATCCAGCGTGGCTCCGGTCGTTCCCGGAGAACGCGGCCGTTCCTCGAACAAGGAGCGCGGGGTCCGCGGCGCCCCGCCGCGGCCGAGAAAATGTGCGCGATCGGTCTCGTAGGCGATCGTGCCCCGCGCCGCCGAGTTCGCCACCAACAAATGCATCAGGAAGACGGGCGCCTCATCGCCTGCGCGCGGGCGCCGGTGGAAGACCAGAGCGTTGAGCTCCGGCAGAAACTCGCTTTCGATAAACAGCTTGTTGAAGGCCGGGTGACGCTGGTCGGCCTCCTGGGGAACCAGGATGACCTCGCCGTAGCTTGTCAGCCTGAGCCGCCGGGGGCGATCTCCGTGATTGGTCAGCACCAGTTGGCGAATCTCGACATCATCGTCCGCTGCCACTGCGACTTCCAGCCTGAGCGCAACGTTGTCTACCTTGCGCTGGAATTCCGCTTTGTATGGATAGAAGAAGGCCCGCGGGTCGCCCGATGGCAAGGCGGTCGGCTGAAAAGTCGCCGAGGTCAGCCAGCCGCGGTCCCGGTCCTGGAGATACATCCAGGTTCCACCGTCCTCTAGCGTCGTGTCCGCGCGCCAGCGCGTGAGGGCCATGTCCTGCCACTGGCTGTAGCCGCTGCCAGCGCTGGTGATCATGACGCTGTAGCGGCCATTCGAAAGGAGGTGGGCGCACGGCGTGGCCGCCTGGACCGGCTCCTGCCAGGGCGTCAGGCTGACCTGCGTGCGCAAGAATCGCTCATGGGTGACCGCTGCCGGCGGCAGCTCAGCGACCGGCGCGCCGGGCGGCAGCTGCTCCTGCAATAGGAGCTCGACCGTCTGCACTCTCGGATCGGCGTGAAACCGCCGGACCATGATGTCGTCCTGCAAGGCATTCGCCACGGCGACCATGCTCATGCCGTGATGATGGGCCATGTAGGATCGGACGCGGGCCTGCGGCTGGCCGACGGGCAAGCGGGACGGCGTCAAGTCCAGCGCCTCGTACGGCCCGTACAGTCCGATCATCCCCAGATCGCGGAAGCGCCGGTAGTTGACCAGCACATCTCCGGCGGCCAACGGCAGGGCCAGCAGCGACGCGTAGGGGGCCACGACCATGTCGTCGCCCAGGCCGCGCTTCAGCCCAAGACCGGGAACACCGAACGCCCGGTACTGGTAGTTCATTCCGGCATCGAAGGCGTAGTAACCGGACTCGGAGATCCCCCAAGGCGCGCTTCGGCCATCGCCATATTCCATCTGACGCCGGAGCGCGCTGCGGCAGCTCTGGTCCAACAACGTTCCAGGGTAACTGCGGGTGAGCAGCAGAGGCATCAAGTACTCGAACATCGTCCCGCTCCACGAGAGGAGCGCCAGCGAACCGTCCACGCGAGTGAGGGGACGCGCAAGGTGAAGCCAGTGCGAGAGCGGCACGTCCCGTTTGGCGATCGCCACCAGGCTGGCCAGGCGCGCTTCGGAGGCCAGCAGGTCGTAATGGTTGTCGTCCGGCTTCCCGACTTCGAGATTGAACCCGATGCGCAGGACCTGCCGTCGTCGGTCGAACAGGAAGCTGAAATCCATGGCCTGGACCAGCGCCTCGCAGCGCTGGCCGATGTGGCGGTAGCCGATCAGCAGACTCGCGGCCGCCAGCCGGGCGGACTGCAGCGCTTGCGACAGCTGCGTGCACCAGGCAACGGCTTCCTGGTGCCGGCGATCGGCCTCGGGATCGGGCGGCGCCGATGGATGTGCCTCGACCAGCAGGTTTTCAAGCGCTTTCAGTTTTCCTTCGGCGGCGCGGCCCGTTTCGGGAATCTCCCCGAGGCGAGGCGTCACAGGTAGGGCGGCGATCAACTCGCCCCACGCCTGCAAGAGTTGCCCCTCGGTATCGTGTTCCGGCAACCACGCCGGCGGATGATCGACTAGATTCGCCCACGGGATCAGCAGCTCGAGCTCGCGACGCATGCTCATGACGTGGTGGCGCAGGCGCTCCGAGCAAAGGCGCAGGCCATCCAGGGTGTCCATCGATAGGGCGTGCGGCCGGACCTCGATCACCTGCATCAGCAGCCGGTCGATGTCGGGCAAGGCTCGAAGGGACAAGTCCTCCAAGAGCGCCGCCCATCGCTGCGGCTCGTGCTCCACGGCCCGAACCTTCCGGCGGATTTGGGCCAGGGCGACATGCAAAGGCGAAGGCCTCGCTTTGTCGTCGGCGGCTTCCAGACCCTCGCCCAGCAGCGCCAGCGTGTCCAGTAGCCCGCGCCAGCGCTCCCAACGGAAGACTCGCGTATCGGGCATGGCCAGGCACGCTTGCGAGAGAGCGATCAAGCACCCGGCCAGGTTGCCGCTGTCGACGGTCGAGACGTAACGAGGCGGCAGAGGCGCCAGGGTGCGCGTGTCGTACCAGTTCAAGAAGTGGCCGCGATGCCGTTCGAGGCCGTCGAGCGTGTCCAGAGTCGAATTAAGCCGCAACGCGAGCCCGAGCAGGCCGACATAGCCAAGATCGCTGGCGGCCAACCCCGAAAGCAGCAGGAACCCGATATTGGTGGGAGAGGTGCGGTGAGCGGTTTGGCCGCGCGGCCACTCCTGGAAATGATCCGGAGGAAGCCAGTGGTCATCCGGTCCTACGAAGCGCTCGTAGAAGAGCCAGGTGCGTCGGGCGATCACGCCCAGCCGCTGGCGCTGCTTCACGGTCAGAGGCGGCTGAGAGTTCCGGACGGGCCGACTGATCCTCTGAGCTACCTGAGGCGAGACCAGCCAGGCAGCCAACAGGGGCCCGGCAACCGCCAACGACGAAGGTTGGAGAAGCATCACCAGGGCGCCCAGCGTCACTGCCACGATCGGCGCCGTCATCATCCGTCTCCACGTCATCCCACGCGGCAGGCGCTTACCGAGCGCGCGGCTGAAGTGGGCCGCCGGAGTCCATTCCAGGAGGCGTCGGCGAGTGAGCAACAGGCGGACGAGCGTGACCCCGATGGCGTCCATCGCCAGCAGCGCCTCGAAGGGAAGAAACACGCACGCCAGCCCCCAGCGGATCAAGTCCATCCACAGCGGGCGAAGTTGCTCGAAGGTGGGTCCAGTACGCCACCGCGGGCGGAACCCCAGAGCGATGCCCGCCAGGATCGAGGCTCCCAGCGTGAGAACGCCGACGCCAGTCCAGAACACCGCCGGGCCGGCGAGCCATAACCATCCGGCGATCAGAAGCGCCAAAATGGACGGCCCCAGCAGACTGCGTCGAAGGTTATCCAGGATTTTCCAGCGGTCGAGGGACGAGAGGTCATTCGGGATCGTGCCGCCCTTCTCGGCCGGCACCCAAGGCAGTAACCAGGGCAGAAGCTGCCAGTCGCCTCGCATCCAACGGTGCTGGCGCTCGCTCTGGGCCAGGTAGTGGTCCGGGTAGTTCTCCAGGACGACCACGTCGGCGACCAGGCCGGCGCGTCCGACAATACCTTCGAACAGGTCGTGACTGAGCAGAGCGTTTTCCGGGACGCGGCCGGCAATACTGCGCCGGAACGCGGCCACGTCCATGATCCCTTTGCCGACGTAGATCCCCTCCTGGAAGAGATCCTGGTAAACATCCGAGACGGCCTGTGTGTATAGGTCCAGACCGCGGTCGCCAGCAAACAACCGGGTGAGGTTCGTCCGGTTGACACTGGTAGGTTTGACGCGCACCCGCGGCTGGAGCACGGTGTAGCCGGCGACCAGGCGGCCCGTCCGCGGATCGAAGGCCGCCTGGTTGAGCGGATGGGCGAGCGTGGCGATCAACCGCCGAGCCCCGCCTCGGGTCAATAGGGAATCGGCGTCCAGGGTGATGACATAGCGGATGGGGGGCAGGGGCACACTCGGATCGGCCAGGGCGTACGACGACGTCGTGCTCCCGCTAAGCCAATCGCTGAGCTCCACCAGCTTGCCGCGTTTGCGCTCCCACCCCATCCACACCCCTTCGCGCGGATTCCATTCACGTTTGCGCTGGAGCAGATGGAAGGGCGTGCTCCGGCCTTCGCCATGTTTTAGGTTCAGCAAGCGGATCCCTTCGCTCGCCTGGGTCAGCAGCGCCTCGTCTCCGGGCATGTGTTCTTGAGGCGCATCGGCAAAATCGGTGAGCAAGGCGAAGAGCAGGTTCTCGTCGAGGGTGCTCAGGTAATGCTGCTCAAGCTGCCGCAGCAGAGCCCGAATCTCTTCGGCGCTGGTGAGCAGGGCCGGGATAGCGACGAGCGTGGTGCACTCGCGCGGAATGCCATCCTGGAACTCCATCTTGGGCAGCAGATGAGGAGGCACCAGTCGGGGGACGACCGAATGCACCAGACTGACCGCCACGCTGATGGCGGGCAAGACGCAGATCAACAACGCTAGCGCGGCCTGCAGGCTGCTCCCGCCCCAAGCGGAGGTCAGCGCGGCCACCGCGCCCAGCCCGATCATGGTGAGGGCAGCGATGCTGCCAAGGTAGGTCCACAGAACATGATCCTCGAGCCATCGGCGCAGACGTAAGCCAGCCGGAGGGATGTACTGCAGCCGGCCTTCCAGCGCCGCAAGCCCTCGGTCGAGCAGGTAGAAGCCGACGTGTCCGGTGCGCTCGGAAAAGAGCGTTGCCGGATCGGTCATCGGTCCCCCCGTCAATGCGCGTTGACGATCGGAGGGTGTGCGCGATCGGGGGCCCCTGCCCGCCTGGCGCAAGTGGGATCTAAGGCGCTCCGGGACCCTCGGCTGAAGTCCCTCGGCCCGAAGCTGGCTGTCGCTGACAGCCAGGCCGGTGGCTTGTTGGGCGACGACCTCTTCGGGGAGATCCGTGGCCCAGGCCAGCTGCTCGATGACCTTGCGATACCGGTCGCGCGTCTCGAAGTCCATGCGGGCGTAGACCTGGGCCGGGTCTTGGCGAAGGATCTGTTCGACGCGGCTTACGTCCTCGAAGACGGTCTTCCAATCCTCGATATCGATGGCGCGCAGGTCGAGAATGCACGTGGCGATCAGGGGCAGCCCGATCCCATCCGGTCGGCGGGAGTTCGCCGTCGGGCCTTCGCCGGCTATGGGTGACGGATCGAGCAGGTCCTCGACCGCCTGGGTCAGGCGGTCGAGGACGGCCATGCGCAAGACCGCCGGCAAGGCCCAAAGCTCGCCGATGGTGAGTGTGGCCACGGTTTGAAATGCTGCGACGAAACGGCGGACGGCATCCGGATCGAGGTGGATTTCGCAGGCCGAAGTCAATTCGGAGGCCAGGACGTAAATACGCGGCAGGCCAGCGAACGGCTTGTC
>Ga0209751_10000201_pt1 | contig 64450 bp, 43 predicted proteins | sample RifCSP13_1_FD_184019 | JGI IMG/M metagenome (GOLD analysis project Ga0209751, IMG submission 184019) | Soil microbial communities from Rifle, Colorado - Rifle CSP2_sed 13_1 (SPAdes) (version 2) | ecosystem: Environmental > Terrestrial > Deep subsurface > Rock core/Sediment | place: Rifle...
GCCGCGGTGGCTTGCCTCGCGGGATCAGCTGCTTCTCGCGCTTGGGCTATGCCCTCCTTCGCGGACGCTCTTCCAATGCGCTACAGAGGTGGGAAAAAAGCAGCCCTTCAGTTCAACTAGCCCTGAGACGAACACAAGCAGAAGGGCGCAGCCCAAGTCCGTTCTTGGCAGCTACCGCGAGGCAAGCCACCGCGGCACATCAGGCGGCAGAGCCGTAACGAATCTAGCTTGGTGCTTCATAGTGGTTTCTTGGAGAATAGTTACCCTCTCTAGCACCAATGAAAGCGTCGCCAAGCCGACAGTCAGCAGCATTACTATTGCAGCTGGTCAGACGAGTAACACCTTCACGGTTAGAACATTCAGGGTCAGCAGCACGAGGACGCCGAAGATCACGGCGACGGCCAATGGCATAAGCAAGGAGGCAACACTCACCGTCAAACCCTAAGGGCATGTTGCACGTATGATGGCTTTCATTGGGCGGTGGCCTCACCTTTAATCTAATCACCCCAAAACTAGAAAGACCACCGGCTTCATCCCGATGGTCCTTCAAAGCTATTGAAGAGTTTAGCTGGAGAAGCAGCAAAAGGCGCAAGTTGGAAAGGGGGCAAGGCAGGCTTCTGCGTAAGAACTAACGACTCTAAGTCTGCCGCCGCCCCCGCTCACTTGAAAAGCCACTCATCACTGAAATGAACCACTCAACTGCAGCAATCTCTCGGGTTGGCCAGCACCTCTTGAATGTCAATCAGATTCAGATGGAAATGAATTAACACATGAAAGATCAATTGCTGGTAATTCAATGTTGACTGGCATTCAATGTTGAGCGCTACCGGCGGCAGACTGAGACTAGCTTCCTTCCTGTCCAGAAGCCTGCCTTGCCCCCTTCTGCAACTAACTAAACCAGCTTCTTTCCTCTAGCCTGCCTTGCCCCTTACCTATTGGGAGTTTCTGAAGAGCTGTTTTGCCTGAGAGGTTCCTGCAGTTGAGTGATTCATTGAATCTTGAGTGACTCTTGAGACAGCGGGGGCGGCGGCAGACTGAGACTAGCTTCCTTCCTGCCCAGAAGCCTGCCTTGCCCCCTTCTTCCCAACCTGCAACTAACTAAAACTAGCTTCTTTCCTCCGCCTGCCTTGCCCCCTTCCAACAAGCAACTAACTAAGCTAGCTTCTTTCCTCCGCCTGCCTTGCCCCTTAAGTGGCCAAGCGTCTTTTTGCAATCAGGACCTCGGGAATGTCGGCGTCGGCTTCACCCCAAACTTGCAGAAATCGTTGATAAGCGGCGCGCGCCTGATCGGCTTGAGCTTTGCGCTCATAAGCCTGGCCAAGATGGTAATGAGCAAGTGGGTAATTCGGATTGAGCCGAAGGATGCGCTCGTATTCGGCGATGGCCTCATCGAGTTGGCCCAGCTCCAGGTAAGCATTGGCAAGACAATCCTCAACGCCGTCGACATTCCATATCAGCGGCGGGTACCGCAACGCTTCTCTAAACTCGTCGATTGCTTCGCTTGCACGCCCAGTCCTCAGGGCATAGTAACCACGCCAAAAGTGGAGTCGCTTTGGTCCAAGGATCGCCAGCGACTCCTCGTTGGAATTATCAAATATCTGCGCCCTCAGCTTATTGGCGGTGTGAAAGTCTCCCCGTTCCAGGGCGATAAGAAAGGCGCCTCCAAAATACTTGTAATATTTCAGCTCCTGGTTAGCGGCAGCTTGGGCTCGCGCCAGGTCGCCCTTTTTCCAATACAACAGGGCCAAGCGATGGTGACCGACTGCGCGATCCCAGTCGGACGGCGCGAATTGCAGAAAGCGACGATACTGCCGAATAGCAGCTCGATACCGGCCCAGGCGAAAATGAACGTCAGCAAGATGGAGCTTAGCAAAGTGAAACTCTGGGTCGAGTGCCAGGGCTCGATCAAACTCATCCAGTGCTTCCTCGTACCGCCCAGCCTCATTGTAGGTCATGCCTAAACTGTCATGCGCGTTTGGCTCGTGTGGTGCAAGCTGAACATAGCTCTGATGGGCAGCAATCGCCTCGTCGTATCGGCCAAGGCCGGAGCAGGAAAAACCGAGCGCGTTATAAAGGTGCTGGTTTTCCGGGTCAACAGCCAAGCCTTGCTTATATTCGTCCGTAGCTTCTTCCCAGTGCCCTTCGTAGCGCAGCAGGTAGCCCAGTCGTAAGTACGCTTCGACCTCTTGCGGGTAGCGGGCAATTAAAGCGCGGAATGCACGAATGGCGCTCCCCCTTCCTTCATTGACGAACGCATACCAGGCCAGAATGTGGAGCTTGTCCTTCTCGGTCAGGCGGTGTGATAGTTGAAACGCCTTCTCAAGATAGGGCTTGCTTTTGTCGACTTCGTTCACGCGGATGAGCGCGTGAGTGTAACCAATGCGCGCGTAAGCCATCGCGAATTGAGGATCCAGGGCGATGGCTTTTTCCCATAGGCTGATCGCCTGAAGGGTGTGATAGGCCTGCGCCCTTTCCAGAGCGAGAGAGTAATAGCGATAAGCCTCCAGGCTGTCGGTCATCACATCGGCCAAGCCCGTCCTTTTCTGTTCATTCTGTGCTGCCCCCAAATGACCTGCCAACTTTAGCGAGAGCAGGTCAACCTGCGTCAGAATTTGCTCGATGCTGTCGGCATTCATACTCTCCACCGCCAGTAGTTGACCATTTCCGGCGTCGTGCAGCTGAGCGTCAATACGCACCTTCTCTCCAAGTTGGACGAAACTGCCGAGCACAATCGCCTCCGCCCGGCTTCTTCTGGCAATTTCCAGGGCCTCTTCCAGTTGAATTCTATCTCCCTGCTTGTGACCTATTCTGTCCAGCAGCAGATGGAGCTGCTGACGATTGAGCACTATGAGCTTCGTCGACCGCGATAAATCAGTAATAACCATATCGCCTAAGCCCTCGCGCAGCCAATCCAGCTCCGAACCACCAGAACGGTTTTCGAAGAACATGACAGCGACCGCCTTCTTCCCCGGAACCTGCGGGAGGGTGGTTTTGGCCAACTGCTGTTTGGAGGGCCATAACCCCTCTTGAAAGCGTACTAAAAATCCTCCGGTCGCTCCCAGAATCAAGACAAAGCCGATGACAAGAGCAACGCGGAGTCCTTTGGATGCGGGAAACACGGCACGGTGAGGCAATAGTGCGGCCGAGGAAACGGCTAAGTCGGCCGTCGGTGTGTCGTCGTCTTCAAGAGTGACTTCTTCTTCAACCTGAACGGACGTAATTTCTTCCGTATGAATCGTCGTGAGCTCAGACAGTTTGGGTAGTTCAACAGGGCCAATGAAGCGATAACCGATTTTTGGAATAGTCTTAATAAAATGTGGGTGACGAGAATCATCGCCGAGCGCTTTGCGAATCTCCACAATGCACTGCACTAGAGCGTCATCAGTGACTGCCATTCCCTGCCAGACATTGTTGATCAAATCCTCCTTTGTAACCGTCTGCGTGCGGTGCTCGACGAGATAACGAAAGACTTGAAGAGTCTGTTCACGAAGGTAGCTCTCCTGTCCGTCACGTCGCAGACAACCACTCAGAGCGTCGACCTCGACATCTGCAAGGCGATAGATCTGATTGTTTGCTGAGCTCATCGGCAATACCACCGCCGATTAGGAAGATTTCGTAACGTTTCGTCTTTTCTCGTTACTTCATCCTGTCTCCTGACGGATAAAGCATGGCTTACAAGGAAAGAGCGGTTTCTCGGAGTTACTTAGAACGGAAGCGACAGGTATTCATGCGATGAGCGGATTATAGCAACGACTTTCTCAAGACAAAAGTTCAAAACATGATGAAGCGAACCCGCAGAATAATGTTCACCAAGGTACGCCGGCAGACAGTTACAGTGACCAGAACAGTTGTGATGGCTCACTGCCTGACCTGTCAGCGCGATGTAGAGACGATCAGCGCAGTAGACGCTGCCGCGTTCTTAAAGATTGCGGGTCGAATTCTGGAGACCGCGATCGCTTCGGGCCAGCTTCACCTGATCCCTATTCCGAATGGCAGCTCACGGGTTTGCAAGGAATCCCTGTCTGCCGTGGGGTAGACAGGCCGAAACCTCAGAGTCGCGCTCTCCTCGGCCGCTTGAACGACTTGATTGGATCTTTTTTGACCTTGATGAGGCGATTATGGGCAGCCCGCCTCCTATCGCTGACGTCAACCAGCGATGAGAACTTACCAGCCCAGAAGGGTTTTGATTATGAGAACGAGTGGAAACAGCTCGGCACAGTGGAGAAGAACTTCGTCTCAGTTCACGGTCCGGCACGCGTCAACATTACTTGGGCTAGCACTCGTCACGCTGCTGGTCGGCCAGACGTCACAACGCATCGTGCAATCCGCGGACTACGCTCCGGGCGCGAACTTCGGTAATGGCGGTAAAGCCCCGATGGATCTAGTGAGCCCCAATGACGCGGCATTTACCGAAACAATTCAGCCGGATGGCAACGTTAATGTGACCGGTATAAGCGAGCTTTTCCCGCCATCAATCGACCATCAAAACTTTTGGGCGCTTGCGCGAACCAGTGCGGCCCTGGCACCTACGGGGCCCATCTGCACCGTGGATTCAAATGGCGGTGCCGACTATACAACTATCCAAGCCGCAGTGAATGATGCTAACTGTATGACCATAAATGTCGCCGCGGGTACTTATTACGAGAACATACGCTTCGACCGCGGCGTCACGATTAATGGCGCCGGTGCAAGAAGCACGATAGTCAACGGTAGCGCAGTTACTTCGGCCTTCGTTATCGGTCAGCCGCCAATCGGGGGGGGATGCTACGGGAGCCCACGTCCGTTTGCCGTCACGCTGTCGGACATGGCCATAGTGAATGGGGTGGGGCAGGGTAGTTGTAGTTATGCAGGCGGGATAAGCAGCACTGTCGCGTTGACGTTGAACAACGTCACGGTCTCTGGGAATCACGGGTTCGCCGGCGCCATCTTTAGTTTTGGCTTCCTGACTATCAACAACAGCACCTTCTCCGGGAATACGGCGGACAATGGGTTCGGTGGCGCGCTCCGTATTGACGGCGGGGCGACGATTGCTAACAGCACGTTCTCTGGTAACGGTTTCGATAATGGTAGCGGCGGAGCCTCGCATGGCGGTGCAATCTTCGCAACAAGCTCCTTCACGGTGATTAACAGCACCTTCGCTAACAATATTGCGGTCAATTCGGGGAGCGCGATCTCAATAAGCAGCGGTTCTACGGCGACGCTGAAGAATACCATTATCGCAGGCAACACCAGTTGTTGCGGCGCCACCCAATGCACCGCTTTCGGTAGTACGTTTAGCGATGGCGGACACAACCTCGATTCAGGTTCGTCTTGCGGTTTCAGCACGGCTAACGGTTCGCTGAATAATGCCAACGCCAATCTCGGCCCACTCCAGAATAATGGCGGCCCTACGGACACCAGGGAGCTGCTAACAGGCAGCCAGGCGATTAACGCGGCGGACAATTCCATCTGCTCCGCGCCCCCCGTGAATAATCTTGATCAGCGCGGAGTGACACGACCTCAAGGTTGCGACTGTGATATTGGCGCCTTTGAATTTGAGGAGCCCCCCAACAGTGACCAGACTGATACAGATGGCGACGGTGAGCGTGACATCTGCGACAATTGTCCGTTCGACGTTAATGCAGACCAGACTGACACCGACACCGACGGAACCGGAGATGTTTGTGACCAAGATGACGACAACGACCTTATTCTGGATGGCGACGACAACTGTCCGCTAGTCGCTAACTCGGCCCAGACTGATACTGACGCCGATGGCCTCGGAAATGCGTGTGATCCCGATGATGACGATGACACCGTTCTCGACGGCGCTGACAACTGTCCACTAGTTGGCAACTTTGACCAGATTGACACCGATGGGGACGGAATTGGAAATGCCTGCGATCCAGATGACGATAATGACACCGTTCTTGACGGCGATGACAACTGCCCACTACTTGCCAACTACGACCAGAGTGATGCTGACAGCGACGGAATTGGAGATGCCTGTGATTCAGATGACGATAATGACGGAGTAGTTAACGGCAATGACAACTGCCCGCTAATCGCCAACCCAGACCAGACTGATGCTGATAGCGATGGAAGCGGAGATGCTTGTGATCCCGATGATGACAATGACAACGTCCTCGATGGCGCTGACAATTGTCCGTTAATCACCAACTCGGACCAAGCTAACAACGATAGCGACGGGTTTGGAAATGCTTGTGATCCAGATGACGACAATGACACCGTTCTCGACGGCGATGACAACTGTCAATTAGTTGCCAACACTGACCAGAGTGACAACGATAGCGACGGAATCGGAGATGCTTGCGATACCGACGACGACAACGACACTGTTCTCGATGGCGCTGACAACTGTCCGCTAGTCGCCAACTCAAACCAGTCTGACACTGATCTTGATGGCATCGGAAATGCTTGCGATACGCAAGGAACTACGCCCGTGGGGAATGACGTACCCGTGCAAGCAACCGTGGGGTCAACGACAATAACCACCACCTTCCCCAGTGTCATTGTTGGTGGAACGACGACTGTCATCCCCGTTGATCCAAACTCAGTGGGCACATTGCCGGGTGGTTTCGAACTGTTCGGCGGCAATCTGGCCTTCGAGATCTCGACGACAGCACTATTCTCGCCTCCAATTACCGTCTGCTTTCAGCTGCCTTCGATCACTGACTCAGCGCAGTTTTCCAACCTGAGAATACTGCACAGTGTCAGCAAACTCGACCTAGTTGTGGCGAACTCCGGCTCCAGCAATGCTTCAGTAAGATTGGGTAACGGAGCGGGTGGCTTCAGCGGAGTCACAAACTTCAGCGCGGGAACGACTCCCAGCTCAGTTGCGGTAGGTGATTTCAACAATGACGACAATCCCGACATGGCAGTCGCAAACCAAGGCTCAAATAATGTTTCGGTTCGTTTAGGGAACGGTACGGGTGGCTTCGGCGGAGTAACTAACTTCGCCGTAGGCACAAGTCCGCGCTCTATTGCCATAGCCGACTTTAACAATGACGGCAATCTGGACCTGGCGGTGGCCAGTGCTGGGTCCAATAACGTTTCCGTTCTGCTAGGAACTGGTAGCGGGACCTTCTCAGCTGCCACCAATTTTGGCGTGGGAAGTAGCCCTCGGTCAATCGCAGTAGCTGATTTCAACCGTGACGGGAAACCGGACTTAGTAACTGCCAACGCCAGTTCCAATACGGTTTCAGTCCTCTTAAGAACAACCGATGGAACGAGCTTTGAAGCAGCTACCAGTTTCACAGTTGGAAGCAGCCCGCGCTCTGTGGCTGTTGGCGATTTCGATCGTGATGGTAATCCCGATCTGGCGGTGGCAAATGCCAACTCCAATAATGTATCCATTCGCCTGGGCGACGGACTAGGAGGCTTCGGCGGGGTCACCAACTTCTCAATGGGCACCACTCCTGTCTATGTGGCCGTAGGTGACCTCAACAATAATGGCGCTGTCGATCTGGTGGTGGTGAACCAGGGCTCCAACAATGTGTCGATTCGTTTGGGAAACGGTGTCGGAGGCTTTGGCTCTGCCACGACTGTTTCTACAAACTCGAGTCCTCGAGCTGCTGTGCTAGCGGACTTCAATAACGACAATAGACTTGATCTGGCAGTGGCCAACTCCGGCTCAAACAACGTTTCGATTCGGTTAGGAAACGGCAGCGGCGGCTTTGGCGGAGCTACCAACTATTCTGCCGGCACCACGCCAGTTGCGATTGCCGCCGGCAACTTCAATAAGGACACTGTCGTAGTTGATCAAACTATCCTCTCTGGTCCAAACGCACCTGACTTTGGCACGCCGCCGACCACGCCGCCGACCATTTGCGCCAATGTGATGTCCTTCAGTCCATTTGTCCTTGCAAAGGTCGTACCCTTGCCGGCAGATCTCGAAATAGTAAAGAGCGATACCACTGATCCGGTGCCTCTAGGAAACAACATCAACTATAGGATTGAGGTGGAAAACGAAGGTCCTGGTAACGCCACCGGGGTCACTGTCACCGATACCCTGCCGGCAAACGTCACCTTTGTCTCCGCCTCATCCGCTTGCTTACATGACTCCGGCACTGTCACCTGCACAATCCAGAATTTGTCTAATGACGACGACGTGGACTGGACCATCATTGTGCGCCCTCAGGCGACTGGCGTTTACACCAACACCGCAACAGTTACCGCCAACGAAGTTGATCCCAACCTGAGCAATAACACCGATCGTTCCCAAACCACGGTCGTGACAGGCGTATCTTCAGTGCAACTTATTCCCACTTGTGTGAAGGGTGGGAACATTGTGAATGGAACTGTAACTCTCTCGGCGCCAGCGCCGAGCGGCGGTGTGGTGGTGTTACTTTCCAGCAGCAATACAAGTGTCGCGAGGCCCACCGTAAATGGCACTTCCGTGAATAGTATTACGATTCCCGTTGGCGAGACGAGTGGGACGTTCACGGTTAAGACATTTAGTGTCTATAGCACTAAGACGGTGAAGATTAAGGCGACGCTCAACGGTACGAGCAAGGAAGCGACGCTTACGGTGGTGCAGTATCGATGCAGCTAAATTGCTCTTGAGTGCAGTACTGAGACCGTGAGGATTAAGGCGACAGCCAATAGCATCAGCAAGGAGGCAACACTGACGGTCAAGCCCTGAGCCATGGCTGCACTTGCTAATAATTGCAGGTGAGGAAGGGGGCAAGTTAGGCTTCTGGACAGGAACGAGGCTAGTTTCAGTCTGCCGCCGCCCCCGCTCAACATTGAAGGCCAGTCAACATTGAATTACCCGCAATTGATCTTTCATGTGTTAGTTCATTTCCATCTGAATGTGATTGACATTCAAGAGGTGCCGGCCAACCTGAGAGATTGCTGCAGTTGAGTGGTTCATTTCAGTGATGAGTGGCTTTTGAAGTCAGCGGGGGCGGCGGCAGACTGAGACTAGCTTCCTTCCTGTCCAGAAGCCTGCCTTGCCCCCTTTCCAACTTGCAATTATTTAAGGATGCTCCTTTCCCTACCCAGAAGCGTGCCTTGCCCCCTGCGGCCTTTTTCACTGTGAGGTCGACATGGGCAACCCAAGAGAGTCGGGCATATCTCTCTGAACCGACAACCGGGCAGTTACCTTTCTATCGATAAATTCACCGCCGAGACGCAAAGTTCGCAGAGGATGCTCCGAGGAAATTCTTTGTCCGTCAGACTTTTGGTTCAATAAGAGTAGTCGGAAAACTCAAGACGCCACACCACAATCAAATTCATAGCCTTGGACAATTCTAGCTTGACCTCAAGTCATATAACGATTAGCATAAAACTTCGAACGAACGTTCGAACGAGTAAAACTTTTCCGAGGCGGCCACCGAGTGCCGCCCTATCAGGACTCGCGAACTAGCGTAACTTCGTTGGATCCCTGCCAGGAGACGCCGGTGATTAACTTTCAAAGTTCGCCTGAACAGTACAAGCACTGGAAACTCAACATTGAAGGTAAAGTAGCGACACTCTCGATGGATGTGCAGGAAGACATCACAGTGGCCGAAGGTTACAAGCTAAAACTCAATTCCTACGATCTCGGAGTTGATATCGAACTTGCCGATGCAATCCAGCGCCTCAGATTCGAGCATCCGGAAGTACGCGTCGTCGTGATTACCAGCCTGAAGCCGCGGATCTTCTGCGCCGGCGCCAACATCTACATGCTGGGCACCTCCTCGCATGCGTTCAAAGTAAATTTCTGCAAGTTCACAAACGAGACTCGCTGCGCGATCGAAGACGACTCACACAATTCAGGGAGACGGTATATTGCCGCTTTGAATGGCACAGCTTCCGGCGGTGGTTACGAATTGGCAATCGCTTGCGACGAGATCTATCTGGTGGATGATGGCAACTCTGCTGTTTCCCTTCCCGAGGTGCCGCTGCTCGGTGTGCTGCCAGGCACGGGAGGTCTGACACGTTTGGTCGATAAGCGCAAAGTACGGCGCGATCGTGCTGATGTATTCTCCACGCTCGCGGAAGGATTGAAAGGTAAACGCGCTAAAGATTGGAACCTCATCGATGACACGTTTCCCACGAGCAAGTTTCAGGAAGCAATCGACAAACGCGTTCGCGAGCTGGCGCAAGGTGTCAATGTAACGCATGCTGTCAGCTTGCGCGCCGTGCGTGATACCGAAGCTTCGCAAGCTAACAGCATGCGCTACAGCGCTGGAATCAAACTCAACCCACTGGAGGTTGAGAGCACCGCCAACAGTCGTGACTATAAATACGTAAGCCTCAAACTAAGTCGTGAGAAGCGTTACGCCGACCTGACTCTGCGAGGCCCCGAAGCAGACCTGCCAACTACTGCCGAGGACATACAGAAACTCGGCGACACCTATTGGCCGTTGCGCGCCTTTCGAGAGTTAGACGACTCCTTGCTGCACTTGCGTGTTAACGAGCCAGAAATTGGTTTGGTTTGCCTCCGCACTGAGGGAAGCATTGATAACGTGCTCGCTGTTGACCGAACCCTGGCCGCCAATCGTGACCAGTGGCTGGTGCGCGAAATCATTCTTCAGATGGCTCGGGTCTTGCGCCGGCTCGATCTCACAGCTAAGAGCTTCTTCGCAATCGTGGAGCCGGGAAGCTGCTTTGCCGGGAATCTTCTGGAGTTGTTGCTCGCCTCCGATCGCAGTTACATGCTGAACGATCCCGACCAGAGAGTTGAACTCGCGCTGAGCGAGCTCAACGCAGGGGCTCTGCAGATGAGCAACGGCTTGAGCAGATTGCAGTCCCGCTTCCTGGCAGAGCCGCAAAGAGCTGATGAACTGCTTGCGCACGAAGGAAGATTCGTTGCCGAAGACGCAGAGGACGCCGGCCTGATAACCTTTGCGCCCGACGACCTCGACTGGGAGGACGAGATTCGCGTGGCGATTGAAGAGCGCACATCGCTCTCACCGGATGCATTGACTGGTATGGAAGCTTCGCTCAGGTTTGCCGGCCCCGAAACGATGGATACCAAAATCTACGGCCGGTTGACCGCCTGGCAAAACTGGATCTTTCAACGCCCTAATGCTGTTGGTCCACAGGGAGCCCTGACTAATTACGGAAAGCCGACACAGGCGCAGTTTGATTACAGGAGAACATAGCAAGTCGCAGTCAGGAAGGGTTGCTTGCACCCGCTGATACTCAACCACTCAACTGCAAGGGTTCAGCGGGTGCAAGCAACCCTTCCTGACTGCGACTTACCAGAGTGAATCTATATTGCTGAGATTGGGAATTGTATATGGAGTTATACGAACGCATACCGAATAACGTGAACCTCTCCGAAGATAAGAAGCTCCAGCGCGCGCTGGAGAAATGGCTGCCAGACTACCTCGAGTGGTGGCGAGAGATGGGTCCAGAGGGTTTTCAGGAGAAGGACGTCTATCTACGCACGGCAATAAGTGTTGAGCCAGACGGCTGGGCCAATTTCGACTACGTCAAGATGCCCGACTATCGCTGGGGTATTTTTCTCAAGCCCTCCGTCGCTGACGCGAAGATTGGTTTCGGCGACAACTATGGCAAGCCCGCATACCAGGAAGTACCGGGAGAATTTCGCAATGCGCTCCGCCGCATCATTGTCACACAGGGTGACACGGAGCCCGCTTCCGTGGAGCAGCAGAGGCAATTGGGTAAGACCTGTCCTTCTCTTTATGACCTAAGAAACTTGTTTCAGGTAAACGTTGAGGAGGGCCGCCATCTCTGGGCCATGGTCTACCTGCTGCAACGTTATTTTGGCCGCGACGGACGGGACGAAGCAGACGCCTTGCTGGAACGACGCAGCGGCAATCCTGATAAGCCGCGTATTCTCGAGGCGTTTAATCAACCCTGCGACGATTGGCTCAACTTCTTCTGCTTCACGATGTTTACTGATCGTGACGGCAAGTATCAGCTATCGGCGCTGGCAGAGTCAGGTTTTGAGCCCCTCGCGCGCACCTGCCAGTTCATGCTTACCGAAGAAGCGCACCACATGTTCGTCGGCGATACAGGCATTGGACGCGTCGTGAAACGCACTGCTCAACTGATGAAGGAAGGCGACCCTCGCAGACTGGGTGGCATTCCACTGGACATTATTCAGAGGTACATCAATTTTTGGTTCAGCTACTCACTGGATCTCTTCGGTGGAGAGATCAGCTCCAACTCTGCTGACTTCTTCGCCGCCGGCCTCAAGGGACGCTACAAGGAGCAGGAGCAGTATGAAGACCATCTCGCGGTCGACCAGAGTTTCAAGATGACCGTAGTTGAAGGCGGCCAATTAAAGGAGCGCGAAGTAGCGCTCCGCAATGCTTTGAACGAGGTCTTACGAGGTGAATACGTTAAGGACTGCGAAAAGGGGTTGGCCCGGTGGAACAAGATTCTGGCTGAGGAAGGAATCGGCGAGCGCTTGTTTCTTCCTTCTACCCGTTTCCACCGGCACGTCGGGGAATACGCTGGATCCTATTTCAATATTAAAGGCGATCCCATTTCTCAGGAACGGTTTGAGCGGGAACAATCCGAGTGGTTGCCAACTATGGAAGATCGTGAGTATGTACGCAGTCTTATGCATCCGGTAACTGAACCCGGAAAGATTGCCAACTGGATTGCGCCTCCAGCCGCCGGCATTAAAGGCAAGCCGTTCGAGTTTGAATACGTGAGGCTGTGACGGCGGAATAGCGGATTGCGGATTGCGAATTTACAGCCCGCCAATTGCCAGCCTGGAGCTAGAGGCACACATGAAGAGGAGCGCAATCAATGAAATCGGGGGATCCCAATCCGCAATCCGCAATTCGCAATTCGCAATTCGCAGCTCGCAATCCACAATCCACAAACGTGACCGGCACGATCAAAAGCTCGAGTTCATCCTGCGCACCTCGGCCCAGATTTTTGCCAAGAAGAGCTATCACTCCACCTCTATGCGTGACATCTCGCGCGGTACAGGAGTAAGCCTGGCCGGCTTATACCACTATTGCAGATCGAAGGAAGAACTGCTGTTTCTAATCCAAGACAACTGCTTCGGTCGCGTCCTGGAACGACTTGAGGAACGTCTGGAAAACACGAAGGACCCGGTCCAGAGACTACGCATCTTCATTGAGAATCATCTTGCTTTCTTTGCCGCCAACATGGCGGAGATGAAGGTGCTTTCGCATGAATCTGGTTCACTTGCCGGAAAAATGCACGCGCGAGTGGCAGGAAAAAAACGGAAGTATACCGAAGTTGCGCGCCGCATCCTCGCCGCACTGCAGGAACAACAGGCTCCTGACAAACGGCGAGATCTAACCGTAGCCACATATGCCCTGTTTGGGACGATGAACTGGATATATAACTGGTATGATCCGCGCGGAAAGCTTAAGGTGCGCGAATTAGTTGATAATGTCTTTCAACTGTTTTTGAACGGCTTCATTGGCGACTTGCCTGTTGAAGATTTAAACTCGCCGAGCAAGAGTGAATTCCTGAGCGTCTGGAGAGAACCTCGCCCTGGTGGTATGTCCCTGAGATAAGAAGGAAACAATGGCCGAAAGAGCAGATCACTTTCAGATTACAGAAATGAAGCGAAATCTGGTGCGCTGCGCAACCAGGGATGGTGTCGCGCTGATAACATTAAATGATCCGCCAGCGAATACATACAGTTATGAAATGATGCAAGAACTGGATCGGGCCATTCTAGCGGCGCGCATGGATGAGAGCATCCAGGTCATTGTGCTTACCGGCTCCGGAGAAAAGTTTTTCTGCGCGGGAGCCGACATCAATATGCTTGCGGACGTCACGCCCACGTTCAAGTACTTTTTCTGCCTTCATGCCAATGAGACCCTCTCGCGTCTAGAACAGACACCAAAGTTGGTTATCGCAGCCATCAATGGGCATTGTGTGGGCGGAGGACTGGAAGTAGCCATGGCCGCTGACATTCGTATTGCGCGCAGTGGTGCCGGCAAGATGGGCCTGCCGGAAGTCTCCCTCGGCGTATTGCCTGGTACAGGCGGAACGCAGCGCCTGGTTCGCTTGGTTGGCAAAGCAAAAGCGATTGAGCTGATGGCCACAGGTGACTTGTTTGATTTCGAGCAGGGCGAGGAACTGGGAATCATCAATCACATATTTGAGGCCGAGTCCGGCGAGGAGTTTCTTAAGCAAGTCCTTGATTTTGCGTGCCAGTTCACGACCCCGAACAAGGCTGCGCAGGCCGTTGGACGCATCAAGCGCAGTGTACAAACAGGAGCGGAGCTTCCTTTGGAGTATGCTTTGGCCCTGGAGCGCGAGCTACAGCAGCATCTGTTCCAGTCGGAAGACGCGCGCGAAGGCCTCGATGCCTACGTGAACAAACGCAAGCCGGAGTTTAAGGGAAAGTAAGCGAGGGATTGCGGATTTCGAATTGCGGATTTCGAATTTCGCTTTTCGGATTGTGGATTTCTAAGTTTCCCGTATGGCTGTTATTGCTTACTAGATTCGCAATGCAATCCGCAATTCGCAATCCGAAATCCGCAATCTGCCCATTATGCCCGAACATATCGACATTGATGAACAGTCGGGGATCGTCACGATCACCCTCAATCGTCCCGAAAAGCTGAACGCGTTTAGTGGACATATGCGCCGCGATCTGGCGGAGGCGCTGGAAGAGGCCGGAAGCGATCGTAGCGTTAGAGTGGTTGTGATCACCGGCGCCGGCCGGGCATTTTGTGCCGGCGGCGACGTTGCGTTTATGGCCGAGTTGATTGAGAGACAAGACGCCGAGGAGTTTGCACGACTACTGGGGGCAGCTCAACGAGTAATCACATCAATCAGGGAGATGACCAAGCCCGTGATCGCTGCGATAAACGGACCGGCATCAGGCGCCGGCTGCAATCTGGCCCTGGCATGCGATCTGCGAATTGCTTCCACCAATGCAACCTTCAGCCAATCGTTTGTAAAAGTCGGTCTCCATCCTGATTGGGGCGGGACATACTTTTTGCCTCGCCTCGTTACGCCAAACAAAGCTTGTGAACTGTTTTTTCTGGGTGAGGTGATCGATGCGGAAGAAGCGTGGCGTTTGGGAATAGTCAATAGGGTCGTAAAACCTGAGGAGTTGAATGCCGTCACACAGGAGTTTGCGGATCGATTGCGAAACGCTGCAGCAATCTCCATCGCGGCTGCTAAGCAGGCAGTCTACCTCAGCGATGCGGCTAATCTGGAGGAGATGTTGCGTTACGAAACCGAAACGCAGATGCGTTGCTTTGCGTCGCAGGATGCGCGCGAGGGTATACGCGCCTTCCTGGAGAAACGAGCGTCAAAGTTTACGGGACATTGATAATTGCGGATTGCGAATTAGGGAATGATGTCTCTTGAGGGCAAGCTTGCATTGATTACCGGCGGAGGGCGCGGCATAGGTCGAGCGATTGCGCTACAGTTCGCCGGCGAAGGTGCGCAAGTCATCCTGAGCGCACGCACTGCCCAACAGATACAGCACGTAGCGGAAGAAATCGGTCCAGGCTCGCTGGCAATCGATTGTGATGTCTCTAAACCAGAAAGCGTCAAACGGTTGTTCAGCATTCTTCAGGACAAATTGGGCCGCGGACCAGATATTCTGGTTAACAACGCCGGCGTTGTTGAGAGTGCGCCAATCACGAGGACGGATGACGACCTCTGGAACCGCCATCTGGCCACAAATCTTTCCGGTACGTTCTACTGCACGCGAGCGGCGTTGCCTTCAATGCTCGAGCGCGGTTGGGGCCGAATTATCAACATTGCTTCAATTGCCGGTAAAACAGGCGCTCCTTACACTGCTGCTTATGCTGCGTCTAAACATGGCGTCCTGGGCCTGACGCGATGTGCTGCCCTGGAAGTAGCAACAAAAGGGATAACGGTAAATGCAATCTGCCCTGGCTACGTCGATACTCAGATGACCACACTTGCGGTCGAAAACATAACCACAAAAACAGGACGTTCAAAAGACGACACCTTGAATTTTATCAAAGCAATGAGTCCACAGCAGCGACTGATCACGCCTGAGGAGGTCGCCGCGGTTGCGTCGCTGCTCGCCTCAGACCTTGGCCGTGGCATAAATGGCCAGGCTATCAACGTCGATGGCGGGGCGGTCCTTTTTTAATTCCTCGTCGATAACGGTATGAAATCATTCAGCTCCAATCTTCTGTTGTTCCTGCTTATGAGCTTCACTGGAAGCCTTTACTCTGCCAGTGCCGGCACTTTGCTCGTATTGAACAAGACTGACAACACTGTGTCCTTTATCGAATGGCCTGGAAACCGTCTGGTAACGACGTTACCAACTGGCGTTGGCCCACACGAAGTTGCTGTTTCCCCGAACGGGACCCTGGCGGTTGTTAGTAACTACGGCATCCAGGCGCAGCCAGGTAACTCGTTAACAGTACTGGACATTTTGGCTGGAAGGGTCGTCAAGACCATTGATCTTGCAGAACATCGCCGACCCCACGGGATTACCTGGCTTAATAAGAACGAATTGGCGGTGACAGCAGAAGGCAGTGGCGCTTTGTTGATTGTCGATATCACCAGCGGCAAAATTCTTAATGCTATCCCTACTCTTCAGAGCATTTCCCACATGGTGACGATCGCTCGCAAACTCAACCGCGCCTTTGTCGCCAACATCGGATCCGGCACCGTCACGGTTATTGACCTGAATGAGATGAAAAAGATCACCGATGTTAAAACGGGAGCGGGAGCAGAAGGCATCGACATTTCACCGGAAGAAAAAGAGGTCTGGGTGACGAATCGGGCTGCCAATACCATCTCCGTTATTGACGCAAGAAACCTGAAAGTGACGGCTACTATCGAATCGAAGGAGTTTCCTATTCGTGTCAAGTTTGTTCCCGACGGCCAGTATGCCCTGATTTCAAACGCGCGATCAGGTGACGTCGCGGTCTTCAACGTAAAGTTGCGAAAAGAGATCAAGCGCGTTCCGATGACCGCGAAAGCAACGGCGGCAAGCAGCGACTCACAGCGCATCTTTGGTAATCAATTCGGCAACAGCCCTGTGCCTGTGGGCATACTGGTTGCCCCCGAACTAAAACACGCCTTCATCGCAAATACCAACGCTGACCTCATTACGGCTATTGATCTGAAGAGCTGGCAGATAGCAGGCCGTTTGACGGCGGGGAAAGAGCCTGACGGCCTGGGTTACTCACGATTATCCGTTAAGTAAACCGATCCACATTTTCTTCCGCATTTCATAAACGAGCCGTACTGGCAAGCCAACAATGTTGAAGTAGTCTCCATCTATTGCCTCAATAAACAATGCAGCCTTGCCCTGGATTGCGTAGGCGCCCGCTTTGTCCATGGGTTCGCCCGTTGCCACATATGAATTGATCTCCTCGGCCGACATCTCAGCAAATTTTACTCGCGTTCTTTCATACTCAACGCTCGTGACATCGGCAGCTCCGGCCCTGATTAGCGCGACACCCGTTAAGACCTCATGCCACTTTCCGCTTAAGAGCCTGAGCATACGAGTTGCATCTGCTTCATCTATGGGTTGGCCCAATATCTGATCCTCAACAACGACCACCGTGTCAGCCCCGAGCACCAGGCCTGCTGCGATCTTTACTGCGACGGCAGTGGCTTTCTCACGGGCGAGCCGCTTGACGTAATTCTCAGCAGTTTCGGAAGGCCATCTTGTTTCATCAATTCCCGCAAGCATACTTTCAAACGGCCAGCCGACAGCTTGCAGGATCTCGGCACGCCTCGGACTCTTCGAAGCAAGCCAGATTTTCTCAGACAAATGCTCACCAGGCTTCAAGGCGCTCCTCCTCCATTTGGAACTCCCGGGAAATGTTCGTTACACTTTCATCCAAATTTTCCCGATTGCAGGCTAGAAAATAGCAGAACGCTGCCGGGCATCGTCAAATCACAGATATGGACCAACTGATCAAGACTCTACCGGCTATAGTAGCTGCTGCCGGGGCTTCGGCCGAATTGCTTGAGGCGGCAGCCATCGCCGCCTGGAACTATACAGTTGGCCCGGGCTTGGGAGAACAGACCAAGGCCCTTCGCCTGGTGGAGGGAAAACTCACCGTGGCGGTTCGAGATAAGGTGTGGCAAAAACAACTCGAATCGATGCGCGGTGAGTTGCGGCCTCGATTGAACTCGATTCTGGGCCAGGCGCTGGTGACGTTGATCGAGTTTAGCGTGGAGCCCGACCTGCTCCAGCAGTCGCAAGTCAGTGCCAAGCGGAGTAATCTTGGGGAACAGCCGGTACCGCTTGATTTGCTCGCGGCGGCTACTGCCATTAAAGATAGCAAACTGCGTAATTCATTTGTTGCTGCGGCGGTGAGCTCGATACGCAGATTGGAGGCGTCGCCGTCGATAGAGTTGGAATCGTGAATTCTCGGCACCTGTCTTAAGCAAACGGAAATTTCACTATGCCAATTACGAAAGCTGATATCGAAAAAGTTGCACAACTCGCGCACGTTGAAATGGCCACCGAAGAGCTCGAGATCTTCGGACCGCAAATAGCCGAAATCGTCAACTATGTTGAGCAGTTAAGGGAGATTGACACCAGCAACATAGAGCCTTCAATTGGCGGCCTCACTCCGGAAGGTGAAGGCACAGAAGCCTCTCGCCCGGACGAGGTGGGCCCTTCGCTGGGGCAGAAGACGGCCCTCGCAGAAGCACCCGATCCAGCGTCCGGCCATTTTCGCGTACCAAAAGTGCTCTAAGCCGGAAACCAGAATCCGTTGGTTTACCCGTGAGTCAATTTGCTTTCTGCGAGCCACGCTACTCGTCTATGTTCTTTTTTGAAAAATTGCGCTGCTTTACCTCACACCAGCATGAAACCTCGACCTCTCAAGTCACTGCATTCAGAAGCATCTCTTAGTCAGGATAAACTGAAGCAGTATGATAAACTTTCAACCGAAGTCCTGATCCAATCTTTGCGGCCAGGCTTACCAGGATCCCTAAAGGTGAGGCCTGACGGCACTATCATAAATGGGCATCATCGCATCAACATCTTGCGGAATCGTGGAATTGCCGTCGATTTCTTACCGCGTGAGATTGTGCGTCGTAGATGAACTCTAGCGAATTATGACCAGCATCTATTGGATTGATGGTTCCTGGTCAGGCCGCCTGGCACTTGTTTCTCGTCCACGAGGCGGAGACTGGCTGGAGACAGATGTGCGCGCGTGGGCAAGCGCCGGGATAAACGTAGTCGTTTCGCTCCTTACGCGGCCGGAGGTTGGCCAATTTGAGCTCTTGCAAGAGGCGACTCTTTGTTGTGATCAGGATATTCAGTTCCTGCAGTTTCCAATTGTCGATCGCAGAGTACCGATGTCATATGACACTAGTTTAACCTTCGTCAAGAAATTGGAGGAGACTCTATCGCATGGGAGAAACATTGGGATCCATTGCCGCCAAAGCATCGGGCGGTCGGCTATCATCGCGTCTGCCATTCTGGTGCTCGCCGGCGTGGAACCGGAAAGATCCCTCAAAATTGTCGCCAAGGCTCGGGGAATGACTGTCCCTGAAACTCAAGAGCAACGAGATTGGGTAATGAGTTTTGGAAAAGAGATAATGGCTCCTGCCAATTAGCAGTAGATCTCTAAGGTCACAATGTTCGAGCGAAATTCCATTGAGTCTTTGCAGTCGTTGCTGCGCACTTCGAAAACTACCGCGTCCATAGTGGTGGAATCATCTTTGGATGCCGCGGAGCAGTTCAACGAAAGACTCAATGCATTCCTTGAAATCGACCGGAAAGGGGCTTTGCAGAAAGCGCGGGAGATCGATACCAGTGCACCTGGAGACGTCAAGGAGCAGCTCCTCAGTGGTGTACCCTTAGCAATAAAGGACAATATCTGCGTCGAGGGATTACAAGCCTCTTGTGGCTCCAAAATTTTGGGCGACTATCATCCACCCTATAACGCTACTGTCATAGAGAGGCTCCTCAAAGCAGGAGCGGTGATTATTGGCAAAACCAATTGCGACGAATTTGCCATGGGATCATCCAATGAGAACTCAGCCTTTGGTGTGGTCAGGAATCCATGGGATACGACGCGGGTGCCGGGTGGTTCTTCGGGGGGCTCTGCGGCCGCCGTTGCCGCGGGCATAGTGCCGGTGGCCCTTGGCTCGGACACAGGAGGTTCGGTACGTCAGCCTGCCGCTCTGTGTGGTGTATTTGGTCTCAAGCCAACCTATGGACGCAACTCGCGATACGGGCTGGTAGCGTTTGCCTCTTCACTGGATCAAGTGGGCGTGTTTGGTCGTAGTGCGGACGATGTTGCAACGGTCTTAGGCATCATCGCCGGTAGAGATTGTCACGACTCCACCACTGCCGACGTGCCGGTACCGGATTACAAGGCCGAGTTAGAGAAAGACATCAAAGGGCTACGGCTTGGTTTGCCGCGCGCGCTCTATGGTGAAGGTCTCGATAATGAGGTGCGCGCGTGTGTCCTTGGTGTCGTGGATGCATATCGCGAACTGGGGGCTGAAATTGTCGATATTGAATTGCCCAATGCCCGCTATGCAATAGCCGTCTACTACATCATAGCTACCGCCGAAGCATCTTCAAACCTTGCTCGCTACGACGGAGTGCGGTACGGATTCAGGGCCGAAGAAGCACCTGAGCTGCGGCAGATGTATCGCAAAACACGTGAAGAGGGTTTTGGTCCTGAGGTAAAACGCCGCATTATGTTGGGTACGTATGTGCTTTCGGCCGGCTATTACGACGCTTACTATAAAAAGGCTCAGCAGGTGCGAGCGCTGATTAAGGACGATTTTCGCCGGGCATTCGAAAGATGTGATGCCTTCATTACTCCGACTTCGCCGACACCAGCATTTCTGATTGGTGAGAAGGTTGACGATCCGCTCTCCATGTACCTGAACGACATCTACACCGTTACTGCCAACCTCGCCGGTGTTCCAGGCCTAAATGTGCCTTGCGGATTATCCACGACTAAATTGCCAATTGGCTTTCAACTGCTGGGCCCCTACTGGTCTGAGTCGACGCTACTCAAACTGGCGCATGCTTACGAAAGAGCGTTTCCCTTCACTGCACGCCCGCCAATCTTTGCTGATTAGGATTGAGAATGCCAGGTGTTGTCCGGTGAGGTTGCTGAACCGTGATTCCCGTTTGGGCGCCGGTTGGCTTTGTCAGGAATCAGGTCGCCCGTGAAGATCTCGAGTACGTTTTTGGCAGTGCCCACAACAGGCGTTACATCAAGTCCCACATGAATCGCCCCAGGAAGCAGCCCTTTTCTTCTGATCTCATACCCAGCCAGTCCCACCGCGAACAATGATCCAATGACAGGGACGGGCTTAATCACTCTCTTTACGAGACCCCAGCCACCGGCTCTTATGATTCTTCTCTTGATTTTCATCCTGACGTTGCCTCAATAGGTTCGCAAACTTGAATCCAATATAACAGGACGCTGCTTCGAACACTAGATGAGATATTGCGAGAAATGGTTGTGTGTTAGCATGACCACTTCAGTCAAGAAAAAGCAGGCAATCATTGGCTAAACCCCATGTGTCTGAAGAGGTTCATATTTGCAGTGTTTTTACTATCGGCCACCCTGGTTTCTTGTAACAAGGGTTCTGGACCAGCACAGCGGCGCCTCTTAATCTATACGCCTCACGGGCAGGATCTGTTGCGGGATTTCATCGGCCGCTACCGACAGGAACAGGGAGCAGTCGAAATCCAGTTCTTAGACATGGGCTCGCGCGAGATACTTGAGCGAGTGCGCGCTGAGCGGAACCGGCCCCAGGCAGACCTTTGGTGGGGCGCATCACACACCACCTTCCAGACGGCAGCGGAAGAGAATCTCCTGGCCCCCTACAAGCCGTCGTGGGCTGACAAAGTGCCGGCCGCGAGTCATGAAACAGGTCATCTCTGGTATAGCATCTACCAGACTCCGGAAGTCATTGTCTATAACAGCGATGTGGTGACGGTCAGCGACGCCCCCCGCGATTGGGACGATGTCGTGGACGCGAAGTGGCGGGACAAGGTTTTGATCCGAAATCCCAATCCGTCGGATTCGATGCGTGTGATCTTCGGCGCGATGATTTTGCGGTTCTACAAAGACACTGGCTCGCCGGAGAAGGGCTATGATTGGCTCCGTCGTCTCGACGCCAATGTTCATGAATACACTGCAGACGGCACGCTCCTAATGCAAAAACTGGCCCGTCGCGAGGGTCTCGTCAGCCTCTGGGATTTGCCGGACGTGCGGCTCTATAAGGAGCAGAAGGGCCTGCCACTCGGCTACACTGTTCCCACGAGTGGCACGGCAATAATAAATGAAGGAATCGCTATCTTGCGGGGCGCCCCCAATGAGGCTGAGGCACAGAAGTTCTACGAATTTGTCACCAGACCGGAAAGCCTCGTGCATGCGGCCCAAAATTATTACCGGATTCCTATTCGTACCGATCTGGATCGAGCCAAATTACCTCTCTGGATGAACGAACCGTTCCCCGCACTGTCTCTTGATTGGGATCTGCTTCGAAAGGAAGGCGGTGAGTGGCTTCGTTATTGGGACACTGAGATACGCGGGCGAACCCAGAAATCTAACGGTTACTAACGAGGAAACGAATCTCCAGTCTATGCCGTTACTGTCTCTAAAAGGACTTTCAAAGTCGTATGGTCAGACGCAAGCGGTCGCAGATCTTACGCTCGACATCGAGCGAGGAGAGTTTTTCGGACTCCTGGGTCCATCGGGCTGCGGCAAGACTACCACGCTTAGGATTATTGCGGGCCTTGAGCGACCGGACGAAGGCGCTGTCGAATTCAACGGCCAGGACATCTCCACCCTTTCGCCGGAACGTCGTGGCTTCGGTATGGTTTTTCAAAACTATGCTCTCTTCCCGCATCTGAATGTCTTTGATAACGTCGCCTTCGGTCTGCGAGCGCGACATAGACCGAAACAGGAGATTGCAGAGCGAGTCAAGAGAGCGTTGGAGATGGTCCAACTTCCAGGATACGAAAAACGCCGGGTCGATGAGCTATCAGGGGGCCAGCAACAACGAGTGGCTATTGCCAGGGCCATCGCAATTGAGCCGGTATTGTTGCTATTCGACGAACCACTCTCAAATCTTGATGTGGCCCTGAGGGAAGAGACACGCAGTGAGTTGCGCGAACTCGTGACGCGGCTCGGCTTGACTGCAGTCTACGTTACCCATGATCAGGAGGAGGCTTTCGCGCTTTGTGATCGCATCAGTGTGATGGTTGGAGGCCGTATGTTGCAGACAGATACGCCAAGGGAGTTGTATGAACACCCCGGGCAGGTTTCGGTTGCGCGCTTTCTTGGCCGGAATAATCTTATCCAGGCAATGCGCTTGAGTTCCAGCAAAGCTGCTGTCGGAGAATTCAAGACCCTTGAAGGCGGGCACACCTTACAACTAAACGTCCAACACGAAGACCTTACGCCTCTAAATAAGCCCTGTTTTCTCGCGATTCGACCTGAACACATTCTTTTTGCGAATGGAACCGCTAAGAGGGAGAACGTTCTTGCCGCTAAGGTCCGTGAGTTAAACTTTGCCGGCGCCACTTCGACTGTGAAGCTCGATGCAAACGGCTTAGTCTTGGAAGCATTATTACTCCAACCCGGTCGTATTGCAGTTGGAGACTCCGTCACCCTTATCCTCCCCGCCACCCGCCTATCACTTCTTAAAGATGACTGAGCCGCGGGGACAAAGGGCAACATTGAAAATGGGGAATGGGGCTAAAGAGCACGTACTCCCCGCGTCGTTTCCGCCTCGCCTGTTCTTACTCGTCGTCGTCGCTCTGGTGTTGTTCTACGGAGTTGTCTATCCGAATCTGCACATTGTGGTCGCCTCGCTCCACACCAATGGCCAGTGGTCTTTGGGAAATTATCGTCAGGCCTTGGCCCAGCTTGTGCTACTCGAATCGGTATCTACCAGCATCGCCATTTCCACGCTCACGGTTCTGTTTTGCGCCTTAATAGGTATCCCTCTTGCTTTTCTCTTTGAACGTTACGCATTTCCGGGTAGGGATCTGTTTGCTGTTCTTGCCGCTTTGCCGCTGGTGTTGCCGCCGCTGGTAGGGACCATCGCCTTTATTTTTCTTTGTGGCGAGTCAGGTATTCTCGCTCGTGTCGTGCAAGGACTTCTTGATTTGCCACGATCACCCTGGACTCTGCAAGGTTGGCCGGCGTTATTGCTGTTCCATACCTATACTATGTACCCATTTTTTTATGTGCTTACAGGAGCAGGGTTACGACGCATCGACGCCGGACTCGCAGAAGCCGCGCGCAGCCTCGGTGCGGGAAGAGAACAAGTTATTTTTAGAGTCGTGCTACCGCAACTGACGCCCTCCCTAATAGCTGCCGGACTCCTAACCTTTATGACGTCGATGGCCTCCTTTAGCGCCCCACTGCTCTTTGGCGGCAACGTTCGCGTATTGACGCTAGAGATCTTTACGGCCCGACAGCGTGGCGACATCGGGGCGGCCACAACCGAGACGGTAATTCTGGCAATAATTTCGCTAAGCGCGCTGATCTTCTTTCAGCGCTATGAGGGGACCCGCCGGTTCGCCGCAGCAGCGATGAAAGGCGCTCCCAGCAGTCGCAAAAAAATTAAGGAAGGCCGAAACCGCGCGCTCGCTATCCTGGCAGGCATTGTTTTCTCACTGGTCCTGGTGTTGCCGGTCGCCACTCTAATTCTCGTAAGCTTCGCCCGCGATGGGCAATGGACGACTGAAACACTGCCGCCGGCCTACACCATGCAGAATTATGTCCGCGTTCTCACGGACAGAAGCGCGAGTGAGGTGTTCGTAAACAGCATTCTAATGTCTGCCATTGCCGCCCTGGCTGCTCTTGTGTGGAGCTTTTGTGTTGCCTCTCTGGTAACCAGCAAAACCCAGATTAAGGGCCGGCGTGTGATCTCTTTCCTGGTTCTCATCACGTGGGCATTGCCGGGGACCGTCGTAGCGGTGAGTATCGCAGAGGCGTACGGAAAGCCGAGTCTGCTGCTCGGCTCCTTTGTTTTAGTTGGTACGTTCTGGATCCTTCCTGTGATCTATTTTCTACGCTTCATGCCGCTTGTGGTACGTTCCGTGCAGGCCAGCATGGAACAGCTCGATGCGTCGGTCACGGAAGCGGCGGCCAGTTTGGGGGCGCGATGGTGGCGCAGGTTCTCTCATGTCACCCTACCATTAGTGTTACCGGGAGCCATCGCGGGAAGCCTGCTGGCATTTGTGATTGCCATGGGGGAATATGTTGCATCAGTGTTGGTGTTTGTGCCGAGAAATCGACCGGTCTCAATCGCAATAGCCTCCGAGTTACGTGACTTTAATTTAGGCTCCGCAGCGACCTACGGAGTGATTTTGGTTGCTATTATTGCTGCTTGCATGATTGCTGCAGCGAAACTGGAGCGTTCGCGCTAAGTAACGCAAGCTGTTAGCTTGCGGCGAGCGAGAGTGGAATGCTGATGCATAGGATCTCTTTCCGTCAAGCAAGATCTCGAATAATCGTTTGTGCCACGCTTTGTCTGCTGGCTACCCTGATATCGCCTCACCTGATTGGAAGCGGTCACAGTCAACAGACACCTGTCGGTTCTCCCGTCGACCAGATTACCCTCCACCAGGCTTTGATTGATCTCACGAATCCCTGGACCGTGATGTGCGTGGCTGCTCACCCAGACGACGAAGACGGCACAACCTTGACCATCCTCAGGCGCAAATACGGTGTGCACACCGTGAGCGTTTTTTCCACCTACGGCGAGGGCGGACAGAATGCCGTGGGCCCAGAGTTGTATGAGGAGCTTGGAGTAATCCGCGCCCGGGAAACGCGGGCTGCGGCCGAGATTCAAGGGTCGGAGCCACACTTTCTTGGCCTAAAAGATTTTGGTTACTCAAAATCGACCGAAGAAGCGTTTCGCGTTTGGGGACACGAGGAAGCATTGCGTCGTCTGGTGCAAAAATTTCGTGAACTCCAGCCGGATGTGGTCATTACAAACCACGATACTGCGCGCGGTCATGGGCATCACCAGGCAACCGGCCGATTGGTACTCGAGGCTTTTGAGGCGGCTGCGGACCCGAAACGCTTTCCGGAGCAATTAACCAAACTGAGAACGTGGCAGGCGCAGCGACTCTTTGTGCGAATGCTTTCGCGGCGCTCAACTACCGGACAAGAAACGGAAGCCGCCGAACGAGTAGTAACCATTGACCCCAATGAGCTAGATAAGGTTAGGGGAAACACATTTGCCGAGCAGGCGTTAAGCGCACTGCAACAACATGCTTCGCAGGGACCCTGGCCAAGAAACATTCAGGAATGGCTGCGACTTCAGAATAATCGGACGGGAAGGTTAAATCCTATCAGGTACAAGCTCGCCAGGGAGGCACAAGGCGTTCCCGCACTGCCAGATGGAGCGTCGACTTTTCTAGAAGGATTGAAGCTTCCTCAAAGCATCTTAGCCAGAACTGCACCGCCAGTGACCGATGGGCAACTGCTGACTAAGCACCTGGACGACTCAACTTTGGTGCTCAAGGCTTTGATAGCCTGGCGACGCGCTCAATCGACTCTATCAACAACGAGTGATGATTCCGCCAGGCTTCGTTTACTAAATACCAGAGCGGACCGGGCTTTTGCAGTCGCCGCTGGAGTGTCTTTAACACTCACCGCTCGCGAAGACATCCTGGTTCCTGGCGATAACACGTCATTTTCGATTAACGTGACAAATGCCGGCCCTCAAACAATTCAGTTGAACAAAATGACCTTGGATAGTTGGGGCGTCACAGTGCCCCTGGAAACTGCCGAGCAATTGTTGCCAGAAACAGAGACCAATCTCTCGATAGCGGGTAGAACGCCAACGACGGCTCACGTGACCGTCCCAAAACCGGCTCACCTTTATGATGGCTTACTTGAAGGTCAGAAGTTTTCAACTCATGCAGATCTCGACGTGGAAGGTGTCAATTTCTCCATCACCGCTGACACGCAGCTTGACGTAGCACCGGCAGTAGAAGTTCTGCGCCTAACCCCCTCCCCATACGTACTGACTCCCGCGACCATAGGCAAAAATCTACACTTCTCCCTTTCGTTAAGAAACAATCTGACCATACCATTTAACGGAACGCTGCAACTTGGTAGTAAGCAGCTGCGGATAAAAGAACTCAAGCAAGCGATTTCACTGAAACCCAATTCAGTGCAAGAGATGAAGTTTACGGAACCCATTCTGGCTACGGGTGTCCGCCGTCCAGCACGCTCCGTCAAAATACCGATCTCGATAGAACAAGCCGATACTCAATCCATTGTTACCCGCCTCGAAGTGCCGGTTGTTTACAGCGACGCGCGCGTAGCGCCAAGCAGGCGCATTGGCTACCTTGCAAGCTTCGATGACACACTGCAGAGTTCTCTTGCCGCGCTTGGTGTTACGGCACGCACTCTGAACATCCCGGACCTCGAGCAATCGCGTTTAGCGAAGTTGGATGTGATTATCATCGACAACCGTGGTTACGAGGCCCACGCTCAACTAAAGACTGTCAATTCCATCCTGCTACGGTTTGTCGAACAGGGCGGAACACTCATAGTCTTCTATCACAAAGACAATGAGTGGAACCCGGATGTGAACAAGGGCCGCTCTCAATTAGCCCCTTATCCAATCGTGCTGGGGGAAGAGAGAGTAACCAATGAAGATGCGCCAGTCAGATTTCTCGCCGCTAACCATCCCCTTCTATGGAGTCCGAATCATATTGGCGCCGCCGACTTCGAGGACTGGATTCAGGAACGCGGACTCTATTATCCAAAGGTTTGGGACAGGCATTACGTCCCACTCCTCTCGTCAAACGACCCGGGAGAGCCGCCGCTTGACGGAGGATTGCTGGTGGCACGATATGGGCGTGGGAATTATATCTACACGAGCATGGTATGGTACCGGCAGTTGCGCGCAGGCGTGCCGGGAGCGTACCGAATGTTAGCGAACATGATCAGTTACGGAAACAGGTGGGGCAGGACGCGGCGTTAGGATGGCTTTGACTTCCAGCAAATTCAAATAAACTATCTGGCTAAGGGACCGTTTGCAGTGATCCTTCGGGCTCGCCCGATTCTCCCTCGAGCTTTACACGTGCGCGCTCGAGGAAAACCTTGATCATAGTCCGGACGCGTTTCTGCATTTCCGTGCTGATTGCGGTCTCACCGACAAGCGCGGACAACCGGTGAAGGTCTCTGGCGTGAGGACGGCGGAGCTCCACATGTTGGGCGATGCGAATAAGAACCTTATGTCCTCGCTCCTCAAAGGCTGCCGCATAACGAAGATAATTCTTCATTTCGCTTCTTGCCGGCGACCACTCCAGCCGCTCCGGTCGATCATCAGTCTTCTCCACTGCAAAGCTGGCATGAACTGAACCAATTACCGGAACGTCTGCGCGCACGATCCAGCGCATTATGCCGCCGGCCTCTTTTCGAATGCCTTCTATCCCAGGCATAAGGTCGACAAAGTTTCTCAGTTCTCCGAAAAATTCGCGGGCCCGCTCAATGGTGGTCTTGAGTTCAAATTGCTCAGAATACGAGGCTTTGATACGAAACATCTGCTCATCCTTCAACCTTGTAAACAGGCCAGTACCACTGCGCTGTAGCGAATGTGTGTACTGATTCCTCGTGGCGACAAAACCGAAGTTTGTCGTACAGTTGATAAATTACACGATGCGTCAGGCTGAGTAAACACAGAAGTTTGTCAACGAAAGGAACAAAGGTGAATATCGAGAATCAATGCCCGCGTTGCGGCGCCTCGCCACTCAAGAATTGGCAGGAATTAGATGAGGATGAACGCGAAGTAGTGAGGCGTTTGCCAGGATCCGCTGATTACTCTTCTGTAGAGCGCGAAAAGACGCATCGTTGGTGCGCTCGCTGCTGGTATGAGGAAAAGAATCATTTGGCATTGGACACCTAACAGCTCCCATTTGACATCGGTTCTCACAAGATCAATGCCTGTTCACCGCTGAAGCCGGACCCGACACTTCAGTAATCCGATCGTAGGCCTCACGAATTGCCCTCATGCGCTCGCGCAGGTTTTCCTCGAGCGCTGTGGCGGAATTGAAGCCGATCTTCAGGGCAAGGTCTTGCAGCGCCGGATGGTCGGCAGCCGGTAACCGCGCGGACTTGCCCAGCAGCAACCGCAGATGATGATCTACCGAGCGTAAAAGCGCGTAACCGTTGCTCAGAGCTTGATAGTCGTCACTTCCCAACGCACCCGTCGCCTCCAAGCGATCTAGTGTTGAACGCGTCGAGCGATCGTCACCCTGGTCCGGAAGATCGTCACGCAACTGCAGATAGCGCGTTGCAAAGTAGACATCAAGCATACCTCCCGCTGCATACTTAATGTCGATACCTCCGTGGCGGCCACGTCTTCCCTTCTCTCTCTCGAGCCGATCGCGTACCCTTCGCGTCTCTTCCTGAAGCTGCCGCCGGTCGAGCTTCGACGCCCGCTCGTGAATGGCATGCCGTGAGTGAGTTTCGACCATCTTCCCAAAATCCAAATTGCCTGCAACGGCCCGCAATTTCACGTAAGCAAGCCATTCCCAAACGTCGGCTCGATCCTTTACGTAGTCGAGAAATGATTGTGAACTCGTAACCAAAGGCCCGTTTTGACCGTTCGGGCGGAGGCGGAGATCGATGCGATACAGATAACCTTCACGCGTAATGCTGGACAACGCCACGATCATCAATTCGACCAGTCGAGCGTAGGCCTCATCCGGCGTCATCGACTCAAGTGGCGGTGATACTAAACTGTCGTAGACTACGATGAGATCGAGGTCTGACCCGTAGTCGACTCCGCCAGTGCCTAGCCGGCCCAACCCGAAAATCGCGATACGCGGACTGCAAGTGAGTTTCCCGAAACGCCGAACCAGTTCCCGGCGGGCAATGAGATAGGCGACATTGAGGCTGGCGATGGCCAGCTCCGTCTGTAACCGATTCGATTCGAAAACCGATAGTTCCTCTACCGCCTCGCCCACGCCAATCTCAACCAGCAGCATTGCCCATTGGCGTCGAAACGCCGAAAGTTCCGCCGAGAACGACTTCTGAGGATCAATTGCGGAGCGTAAAGCGCCTCGAAAATCTCGACTCTCCAATAACCCGGTATTGCTTGTCAAAGAGAGGATTAGAGAAGGATTGCTGGCGACCATTTCAGCAAACAGCTCCGATGCTCCGCACAGCCGCACGAGTACGTACAGATTGTCTTTGGAAATGTTGATGACATCGCTTGTCTTTTCCAATGATGAAGCCACTCGCAGGACCAGGGTCAGCGCCCTATGAGGATTCAAGGATGCGCGTGCCGATTGCAAGACCCATTCGGCGGCCGCTTCAACATTACGTGGTCGTTCGCTATCGCTGAGATATGGTAGAAAGATGCTCGTGACGGACTGGGCCATTGAGACGTCCTGGTCCAGAGCGCGGTTTGGTGGTAGAGACCAATGAAGCGGCAGTCCCGTTTCGGCAGGCTGTGTCGAAACCGGTTCCTCTCGTTCCGACTCCTTAAATATACGATTATAGGCCTTGCTTACATTATTGGTGTGCAATCTCAATGCGGCGTCAAATCGCGCCAACGCGTCTGTTCCTTTGTAATTCATTCGCCTGGCAACCAACAGACGCTGCTGAGCCAAGGTCGGAACAATATGAGTCTGGAGACCGTGTTCCATCTGCAAACGGTGTTCGAGGGTCCGCAGAAAGACATATGCATCAGAGAGCTCGGTCCTTTCCTGTTCGGTGACGAGGTTTCTATCCGCAAGCCGGCCCAAACTAATCAGCGTGTGAGAGACACGAAGCCATTCATCGCGCCCGCCGTGGGCTAGTTGTAACGCCTGCGCAATGAATTCAATTTCGCGGATACCACCCCGACTGAGTTTTACGTTATAGCCCCTGGCGTTCTGCTCTACGTGACGATCAATCTTTTGCTTGGCCAGCCGAACACTCGCCAGAGCATCGCGTACAGACACGTGCTGACGAAATACCTGGTCGTTTATCGCACTGTGGAAACGCAAGAAGAGAGGGCCAGAACCGGCTGACGATCGCGAGCGAATAAGGGCCTGCAATTCCCAGTTCTGAGCGTTATGGCGGTAATAACGAACTGCCTCGTCAAGCGAGCAAGCCAGGGCTCCGTCGCGTCCATGCGGCCGCAGTCGCAGATCGACGCGGTAAGCGGCGCCTTCACCAGTGGGCTGACCTACCACCCTGGCGACCGTTTCGGCCAGCTTTATGAAGTATTCTCGATTGGTGACCTCCCCCCGTTCTCCAGAACCTGCTGTTGTACCATCATCCGAATAAAGAAACATCAGATCAATGTCGGACGCGTAATTGAGTTCGAGTGAGCCAAGCTTACCCAGCGCAACAATACAGAACTCAGCGGTTGCTATCCGTCCGCGATCATCTTTACGACGCGGCGAGCCGTAACGGTTGTCCAACTCCTGACGAGCGAGGCTAAACGCGTAATCCAAAACTGCATCGGCGAGATTTGAAAGTTCTTCTGTGGTCTCAACGAGAGTATGAGTGCCACGGATATCGTGAAGGTAGGTGCGCAGGAGTTCGCGCCGGCGAAAGCGTGCCAGCAAGATCTGCGGATCTAATGAGGAGTTTGTCAGCGCGAAACGAGCAAGCGACTCCTTTAGATCCTCGCGAGTTCGGACCCGCGGGCTAACGCGTTCGCGGGAAAGCCAGGAAATGTACTCGGGGTTTTGCTCCAGAGTAGTCGCCAGCAGGGGACTCCAGGCACTCAGGGCTAGTGCGTCGGAAAGCAACCCCGCGTTACGGGCCAGCATTTGACAGGATCGTGGGCGATCGTGCTTCAGACGGTCGAGGAAAACCCGCGCACCATTCTCGTCAGGCAGATCCCTGAATAGAGAGTCGGGAGTCTGGAGTCTGGAGTCGAGAGTCAAAGTCTGGAGATTGCTGATTGCCAGGCCGAGTGCCAATTGCCAATTGCCGAGGTTGCGGCTCTGCCGCTTCCCTTGCGGTATGCCGATGGCTTACCGAGAGTTGAGCTTACTTTAATTAGGCTCTGCCTGCCCTTTTCCAAGGGTGAGCTTTCAGCCTTAGCCAGAGAGGCATAGCCGAAATGTAAGAAACCGCTCTCGGTATGCCGATGGCTTACCGAGAGTTGAGCTTACTTCAATTAGGCTCTGCCTGTCCTTTTCACGGGTGAGCTTTCAACCTTAGCCAGAGAAGGCACAGCCGAAATGCAAGAAACCGCTCTCGGTAAGCCATAGGCATACCGCAAGGGAAGCGTCAGAGCCGCAATTGGCAATCGGCAATTGACAATTGGCAATCGACAATCGGCAAACTCGGGACTCTAGACTCGCGACTCCAGACTCTTCAGATGTCGAAGTAAAGCGCGAACTCGAGTGGGTGCGGCCGCATCCGCAGTTGAGTTATCTCCTTCTCACGCTTGTAACCGATCCAGCGCTCAATCAATTGCGGACTAAAGACATCGCCTTTCAAAAGGAAATCGTGATCTGCCTCAAGAGCCTTGAACGATTCATCAAGCGAACCCGGTAGCGTAGGCACATCCTTCAGCTCTTCGGGCGACAGGTCGTAAATGTCCTTTTCTAAGGGCTCGCCCGGGTCGATCCGGTTCTGGACACCATCCAGGCCAGCCAGCACCATCGCAGAAAAAGCCAGGTAGGGGTTGCAGGAAGGATCGGGCGGACGAAACTCTAGCCGTTTCAGCTTGGGGTTAGTAGAGAACATCGGGATTCGAATTGCTGCAGAGCGGTTCCTTGCCGAATAAGCCAGGTTCACTGGCGCTTCAAAACCTGGCACCAGGCGCTTGTAGCTGTTCGTCGTTGGCGCCGCAAAGGCCACGACGGCAGCGGCATGCTTCAAGAGACCACCAATGTAGTAGCGAGCCATTTCGGACAAGCCTGCGTAACCATCGCCCGAAAACAGCGGCTTTTCGCCCTTCCACAGCGATTGGTGACAATGCATTCCCGAACCGTTGTCGCCAAACAGTGGTTTGGGCATGAAGGTGGCCGTCTTGCCATATTGATAAGCAGTATTGCGAACAACATATTTGAATATCTGCAGATTGTCAGCGGTGCCCAAAAGGGTCGAATAGCGGAAATCGATTTCACATTGACCAGCCGTCGCAACTTCGTGGTGGTGGCACTCGACAGTGATGCCGCATTTTGCGAGCGTCAGGGAGATTTCAGATCGTAAATCACTGAGCGTATCTATTGGTGGGCAAGGTACGTAACCCTCTTTGGGACGAATGCGGTAGCCGAGGTTTGTGCCCTGAAACTCATTTGCCTCGCGCCCACTGTTCCAGTGCCCTTCGTCGGAATCGATCGCGTAGCCGGCAGATTGTTGGTCATTATGGAATTTGACAGAATCAAAAACAAAGAACTCGGCTTCGGGGCCAAAGTAAGCCGTATCTGCCAACCCCGTAAATCTCAGATAACTCTCAGCTCGCTGGGCGACGGAACGCGGATCATAAGGATATCCTTCTTTAGTGATTGGATCGACCGCACTGCCGATTAAACACAGGGTCGGCTGTTCGGCAAACGGATCCATCCAGAATCGGGTGGCATCCGGAACCAATAACATGTCGGATTCATGGATGGCGGCCCAGCCACGGATGGAGGAGCCATCGAAACCGAAACCGTCTTCGAACGTGTCTTCTCCAAGCTCTCCGATGGGGAAAGTCAAATGTTGCCAGGAGCCCGGTAGGTCAGTAAATCTCACAGAGACGAATTTTGCCCCTTGATCGGAGGCATATTTCAGCACAGTTTTAGCGTTCATGATTTCTCCTGAAAGGTAAAGGGAGTGTTAGGGGTGCTCTTCGCGCCAGTGGCCGGTTTTTGGTGCGAAGTGTAGTGAAAATCTTTCGACGGCAAGAAGCGAACGTCATACAGCGACGGCGCATAAAAAAGTACGCATTATAGTTGCGCAGTTCTTTATGTCAAGCTTTGACGGCCGGGCTAACTCTCGGCCTCCGAGCCCCTTTCTGACTAACTCCTTGCCGCTTTATGGTTTAAGGGCCCGGGTCACCATCACCTGCAAGCTGGCTGAAACAAAAAAGTTATAGACCCACCTGCCGTTTTCTGTTACATTGCGCGACTAAAGCGTTCCATTCGGGCTATTCTCCACTGTCGAATTCGAAATTATGTACAACCGTGCTTTGGTTATTGGAATCAGGTGGTTACAGGCTTTTCCGGGTAAGCAGGAGACCGCGAATTGACGACGGCAATTGAGCAAACGCTCGAAACTTATGGCATTGAGAACTGGGGCGCTGGATATTTTGACGTAAATCGCAAGGGCAATCTGATCGTTCGACCCGCCGAAGGGGATCCCCGCTCAGCAGACCTTAAAGAGATTATCGACGACTTGGAGCGACGCGGAATCACTGCGCCCGTGCTGCTCAGATTTCCTCAGCTGGTGGCCGCCCAGGTTAGAAAGCTTCAGCGCTCCTTTAGCAGGTCTATACGAGAGTTCGAATATCAAGGGGCGCACATGTGCGTCTATCCGATGAAGGTCAACCAGCAGCGCTCGGTGGTTGAGGAATACCTGCGTGAAGGTTCCCGGTACGACTTTGGCCTCGAAGCCGGATCCAAGGCCGAACTCTATGCAGCGCTGGCGCTCGAGCAATCGGCTGACAGCTTGCTGGTGTTGAACGGATTCAAAGATCAGGAATTTATTGAGCTGGCGTTCGCGGGCGCTCGCTGTGGCAAGCGTGTCGTTATCGTAATCGAAAAGCTAAATGAACTCGATCACGTGTTGAATGTTGCCGAGGATCATGAGGGACACATGCCCCTCCTGGGAATGCGGGTAAAGCTCTATTCCAAGGGATCCGGACGCTGGGAAAAGTCGGGTGGAGAAGCGGCAAAGTTTGGACTTACGACCACCGAGATGCTGGAGGTGATTCGCCGCCTGGAAGAAGCCGACCGCATTGACATGCTCAAGCTCCTTCACTTCCATATCGGCTCACAACTTACCGACATTAAACGTATCAAGAACGCGATGAAAGAAGCCGCTCGCGTTTATGCGAAGGTCTACCAAATGAAGGTCCCGGTAGACCTGCTCGATGTTGGTGGCGGTATGGCCGTCGATTACGATGGCTCAAAGACCGCGTTTGATTCGTCAGCCAACTATACCGCCCAGGAGTTTGCCAATGACGTTATTTACACCATCAAGCAGGTCTGCGACGACGAGAACGTGCCGCACCCGACCATCATTCAAGAGTCGGGACGCTTTCTGGCGGCTTATCACGCGATCCTGGTAACCAATGTACAGGATGAGATTGAAACTGTAGTTGAAGACATCACGCCTATCGAGATCGATGACGACGATCCACAGGTCGTCACCGAACTCGGAGAACTGCGGGAATCCGTTACGGTAAAGAACTATCGCGAGTATTACCACGATGCGCTCGAACATCGAGAAGAGCTGTTCACGCTCTTCAATCTGGGGCTGATTTCGCTCGAAGACCGCGCCAAAGGAGAGGTGCTTTTCTGGGACATCTGCGAACGGGCGGACAAATATGCCCAGCAGGCGAAATACGTGTCGGAGGAGTTTGACGATCTGCGCCGCCTGCTTTGTGCGAAGTATCTGACCAATTTTTCCGTCTTCCGCTCCGTCCCCGATCACTGGGCGCTTGATCAACTCTTTCCCATCGTGCCTGTCCATTGGCTCAACAAGCCGCCTACCGAGTACGCCACTTTGTGCGATATCACCTGCGACTCGGATGGCATCGTCGACAAGTTCGTCGATCTGCACGACGTCAAGCAGGTGCTCGAGCTGCATTCTCTGGTGCCAGGAGAGACCTACTATCTGGCATTCCTGCTCGTGGGTGCCTACCAGGAGGTTATGGGAAACAATCACAATCTCTTCGGCGCGCCCCACGAGGCACATGTCTACATTGATGAAGAGGGCTATTTAATAAAGAAGGTAATTCGCGGCACGACCGTCGGAGAGGCGGCAGAACGAGCCCGTTACGAACGTACCTTCCTCCATGATGGTTTTCGCCGTTTGATCAATCAGAGAGTTAAGGACGGAAACTTATCGGAGGCCGAGGGTGCTGAATTGGCCCAGTTTTATGAATCCCGCTATGACGCTTACACCTACTTATCAGTAAACGGTCGCCATACGCGCCGCCGCCGGACCGATTATTGATGTTCCTTGATTTTGGGGCAGGGTCGAATCCAGGGAATTCGAACGCTCATTACTTGAGAGGTATACAACCTTTATGGTTACTCAGCGAAAACCTAAAGCGTCGAAATATCTCGTCGCTCCTACCCGTCCTGTGCAGGTCGACCGTGATCGATCTGTGGCCGGGCTGCTGGAAAAGATGGAAGGGACGGGGTTTGGCGGTCGTCAACTAGCCGAGGCCCATCGTATCTGGCTAGACATGCTGGGAGATAACACTACGATTATGGTGGCTGCCGCGGGAGCGCTAATTCCCGCAGGCATGCGCCGCCTGCTGGCCTACGTCATAAAAAACCGCTTCGTCGATGTCCTGGTGTTGTCGGGGTCGATGCTCTTCCACGATCTTCATGAGACGCTTGGGCGTTATCATTTTCAGGCCCATCCGAGCATGACGGATGCTGAACTCGACTCAGCGCAAATTAGCCGTATGTGGGACCTGCTAGCCAGCGATGAGGAATACCGGGAAGCAAATGAGTGGGTAGGCGGTTTTACTAATCAATTGGACCAGACCCGGCCCTACTCAACCAGAGAGTTCCTGCATCTTCTGGGCCGTGAGCTGGCCGAGATTGCCTCGGAAGACGGTGTTCTTACTTCGGCCTACAAGGCGCGCGTGCCAATATTCTGTCCCGCCATTGCGGACAGCGGTATCTCGGTAGGCATTGCAGCGGCACGATTTGAGAAGAAGAACAATTTCCTGTTTGACGTGGTGCAAGATGTTCTTGACATGGTGAACATCACGGCGCGCGCGCGGCTGACGGGAGTAATAAATCTGGGCGGGGGCACGCCGAAGAGCTTTATTCAGCAAACGGAAGTCTCTTCATTCATCTTGAAGGACCACCATCAGGGACACAAGTACGCGATTCAGATAACTACAGACGCTCCCCATCCGGGTGGCCGGTCCAACGCAGTCTCGTTTGACGAAGGGCTGGTTTATGGAAAGTTGGCCCGCGGGGCACATACCGCCTACGTCAACTGTGATGCTACGATTGCGTTGCCCATCATTATCACCGCGCTCTCACAGACGGCAGCCAAATACATGAAGGGTCGCAAGCGACCTAATTTCACTTTCAGCCGAGAGTTGATCGTAGAAGTGCCATGAAAGTGGCGCAGCTTTGTTTGCCCAAACAGTTATCCCACCGCAGAAAAGAATTGACTCTCCAGCAGCAAACGTCATAGACTTTCAACGCACTTTTTCAGTAGTCTTATCTTGTAATGACGGCTGAACTAGTCGATTCCGACTTATTAGCTTTCCTTCTAGAAACCAAAACAGCGTGCCTTCAAAACACCCCATGCGGGATGCGCGCGCCTGCTCCCCTCAGATTAATGCTCCGGTGATTTTCCTTTCTGGTTTTACACGGGATGGTTTGTGGGCGCGCGAAAGAAGAACAGTTTATGACCTACCCCCGGTTAGTATTGATTGTTAGCGCCGGCCTGCTTCTTCCGGCTGTGATGTTCTTGCCGCCCAGTGAAGCTCGACGCTCGGGTGAAGACAACGACAGCGCCAAACAATCTGCAGCAACCGAGGCAGGCAGCCAACGTGTGCTTCAGAATTCCGGTTCTGCGGCCCAGAAATCAGCCGCCAAGATTCTCACACCGTATGTTAGCCAGGCCGTAGCTTTCGCTGAAACTCCCCCGCTGCGAGATCTAAAAGCAGTCAGGTTGTCCACTGAAGAGATGCGAGCACAGGAAGAAGCGCGTGAAGCTCGCGAAAAGAATGAGGAGAATACCATCAGTGTAAAGCGTCCGCTGGATCCCGGCATGACTATGCCCTTCGTCGATCCGACGCTTAAAACCCTCAAGGAGAAAACCTTCCGGACTGCGGCTGTTACCAACCCAATCCAAAGTTTCGATGGACCAGACATGGACGGCGGCGTGGCGCTTTTTGGAGGCCGTTTTGCTCCACCCGATTCAAATGCTGCGGTAGGGCCCAATCACATCATTGCCATCACTAATGGTGGCTTCATGATTTTTAACAAGACGGGCACTGTGCTTGTACCGCAAACGCGAATAAGCGCGCTTCTCACAGGAATACCGAATGCAGCCGACGACGATGGCGACCCCATAGCCTTGTATGACGCACTAGCCGATCGCTGGTTGTTGAGTCAATTCAATTTCCGGTTTGATTTCAACAACAGCATGCATGAGCACATTGCGATCTCCAAGACTGGCGATCCTACAGGGGGCTATTTCGTTTACGACTTTGCACTCACTCCGGGCAGGTTTGGCGACTATCCGCACTTCGGTGTCTGGCCTGATGGCTATTACATGTCCACGAACGATTTCAACCCGCCAGGCACCACTCTCCTTGGCGCCGGATTTTACGCCTTCGAACGAGCCGCGATGCTTGCTGGCAACCCTGCGGCCAAGCTTATCGCCTTTAATTCGGGCGCCACTGAAGGCGGTTTGCTTCCCGCAAATTTTCAAGGCTTCACGCCACCACCGAATGGTACGCCAAACCTCTTCATCGAATTTGACGGCGACGAATTTGGCGCCGTCACTGACTTGATTCGTGTTTTCGAGTTCAGGCCTGACTTCAATACGCCCGGCTCTTCGACACTGACCCAGTTACCCGACATCGCCACAGCCGCCTTTGACGCGCGCAGTCCTTCCGGCAGACAGGATATTGCGCAGCCGGCGCCGGCAACGTCTGGCGACTCGGTCGATGGCATCGCTGATCGTCTCATGCATCCGCTAAATTTTCGTGTCCTCCCGGGCGGCATCCAATCCTATGTCCTTAACTTTACCGTCAATGTCAGTGGCGTGAATCCTACCACTCCTGCCACTTATCAAGCCGGAGTGAGATGGATGGAGTTGCGCCGCAACTCCGGCACTGGCGCAGTTACAATCAACCAGCAAGCCACCTACGCGCCGGGCGCAGGAAACCCAACGGGCCGTGACCTCTGGATGGGAAGCATCGCTCAGGATGGCGAAGGCAATATCGCTCTGGCTGCCAACGCAAGCAACTCGACAGCGACGCCAACTCTTCTGGCCCCCACAGCCATTTACACCGGCCGGCTCGCTAGTGATCCAATCAACACCCTGCCTCAGAGTGAAGTGGATACGCTTGCTACGGTAACCAAAGGGGTGCAGACAGGAACCGGTAATCGCTGGGGCGATTATAGTTCAATGTTTGTTGATCCCGGCGACGACTGCACCTTCTGGGGGGCGTTCGAGTATGTTGACGCGCCGGCGGGAGGCTTCGACTGGAATACTCGCATCTTCAGTTTCAAGGTTAATCCTACTTGCGTAACCCCACCGAAAGGTTCATTCACCGGCACGATCACCGACTGCGTTTCAGGCTTGCCAGTGCAAAATGCAGTAGTCGAATCGACTGATCCCACAGGTTTCCTCAGAACCACCACGGCGTCGGGAACCTATTCAATTGATAACGCGGCTCCCGGAGAGTATGACGTCAGGGTTTCGAAGTTTGGCTATGCTACGAATGCAGGAGTGATAACAGTTACCAATGGCGAGACTGCAACTTTGAATCTGTGTATTCAGCCGATACCGGTTATGAATGCAGCCACAGCCACGATAGTCTCCGAAAGTTGTTCGCCGGCAAATGGTGCGATCGACCCCGGAGAAACAGTCACAGTAAGTTTATGTGTTCAGAACATCGGAGCCGCGGATACAACCAATCTCGTGGGCACCCTCCAGGCAACAAACGGCGTCACGAATCCCAGTGGGTCGCTCAACTATGGTGCGCTGACGGCTGGCGGGGGAGCGGTCTGTCGTGATTTTACGTTCACCGCTGACGCCACCTGCGGGGGCGTCATAACAGCTTCATTGCAACTTCAGGATGGACCAACCGATCTGGGGACCTTGAGCTACTCTTTCGATGTCGGGGCTCTGGGCGTGCCGCTTACAACCAACTACAGCAGTGGCAATATAGCTGTTCCCATAACCGACAACTCAACTGTCGACATTCCCATAAACGTTAGCGAAACGGGAGTCGTAAACGACGTTAACGTCTCAGTACGACTCAATCATACTTTCGACGCGGACCTTGTTATTTCGCTGGTGCATCCCGATGGCACCGTTGTATCACTGTCAATGAACCGCGGTAGCAATGGCGACAACTATGGCTTTGGCACGAACAACTGCTCAGGCAGCCACACCGTATTTGATGACTCGGCAGCCACCGCCGTCAGTGCTGGAACAGCGCCATTTGCAGGGTCTTTCCGGCCCGAATTGCCGTTGTCTGCCTTGAACGGCAAGCGGACAAACGGCACCTGGAAACTGAGGGTTAGCGATACGGGGACGCAGGACACTGGAACAATAGGATGTGCGCGGTTGGAGATAAACCGTCTTCAGTTCATCTGTTGCGGGGTTGCCGGTACACCAAATATTTTTACCGCGGGTACAACAATCGCATCCGAAAGCTGCCCTGCCGCAAACGGAGTTGTTGATCCCGGCGAGACGGTGAGCGTGAGTTTCTGCCTCCAAAACCTGGGCACCGGCGATACCAGTGACCTCGTAGCCACGCTCCAGGCGACCGGAGGCGTGGCATCACCGGGTGCGCCTCAAAGTTATGGCGTCCTTCTCAAGGGTGGCCCAACTGTTTGTCGCACTTTTACTTTCACCGCGAACGGCGCGTGTGGTGACGCGCTCACGGCTTCACTGCAACTGCAGGACGGGGCCATCAATCTGGGCACCGTCACGAACAACTTTACGTTGGGCACCAGTGTGTCAACCACTTCAACGTTTTCCAACATCACGGCTATTACCGTCCCGGGCTCGGGCTCAGCCGCAGGACCAGCGGCGCCCTATCCCTCAAATATCGCCGTAAGTGGGCTCACGGATACAGTTACGAAGGTCACGGTAACATTAACGAACATCGGTCACACTTTCCCCGATGATCTTGATCTGCTACTAGTGGGCCCCGGTGGAGAGAAACTGTTATTGATGTCAGACACCGGGGGTGGCACTGATATAGCGAACGTAAATCTCACGTTTGACGACTCGGCACCGTCTTCAATGCCTGATTCGACCGTGCTTACCTCGGGCACGTTCAGACCGACCAACATCAACTCCGGTGATGTCCTGGCGAGTCCGGCGCCGCCCGGCCCATATGCAGACCCGCAATTGTTATCGATCTTCAATGGGCTTAATCCGAATGGCACCTGGAGTCTTTATGTTGCAGACGACGCCAGTGGCGATGTGGGCAGCATAGCAGGCGGCTGGAGTCTAAACATTACCACTTCGGCACCAGTCTGTTGTGCACAGGCATGCACCCTAAGCTGCCCGGCTAACATTACGGTGAGTAACGATCCAAATCAGTGCGGCGCAGTGGTCAATTACCCGGGTCCGGCTACTTTAGGTTCGTGCGGGACAGTCGTCTGTTCCCCAGCGTCAGGCTCATTGTTTCCGACCGGCACAACCACTGTAACCTGCACAAGTACCGCCGGCCCCTCCTGTTCGTTCACTGTCACGGTAAACGACACCCAGGCTCCCGATATCACCTGCCCCGCTAATATTCGGCAGTCTGCAGATCCTGGCAGGAACGGAGCCGTCGTAAACTATTCTTCACCCACGGCAACCGACAACTGTCCCAGTGTTATCACGCAATGCAGTCCGGCTTCCGGCTCAATATTCCCATTGGGAACCACAGCGGTGACCTGTACCGCAACCGATGCTGCGGCCAACACTGCGTCTTGCAACTTTAGTGTGACAATTGACCGCCCGCCTGCGTGGTCTACAGTTGGCGCCAACGGAGCGATAGATGAAGACAGCCTGGCAATCGCGGCAGTAGACAACTTTACCCTTGGTTTCGCAGGGTCGCACACTGGAACGATCAATGTACGCTACAACATTATCGCAGTGCGCGGAATCGCCAACCTGTGTCCTGCTACCAATTCAACTGTTACAGTGCGGTTCCAGGACAACGATGGAAGTGGCCCTAGCTCACAAGTGCTGTTTGAAATCCACAGTAGCAATGTTGCCATTGGTGGCAACACTGTCATCTATACGTTTGACAGCAACGATGCCGGCACCGGCGCGGACGGGGCCTTCCATACCTTCAGCGAAACTGTGCCGGGGCTGGATTTTGACTTTGCTAACAATATCTACTGGATTGAAGCAAGGATCCGCAGAACAAATTCGTCGCTGCTCACAAACCTTGCCGCGATTCAGATCTATGAGTCGAGCGGTACGCCTTGTCCTTAGGAACGGCTCAACTCCTTGGAGTGCGGGGACTTGTCACCGCTTTTGGAGTAGGAACGTCTTAACATTGAAAGCGGTGACAAGTCCCCGCACTCCAAGGAGTTGAGCAATCTATTCACAAATTCTTTGCCTCCGATCGCACTCTCGCAAGCCCACCTTTCTAAGGCTATTCTTCCTATGCTAGGCTGTTGGCACGAAGTGCTTATCGACCCCGCGCACACGCTGCCGCCTTGAGTACATGACCTTGTCCGCCTGTTCGATAGCTGCTCCAAGATCGGTCAGCGAATCAAATCCAGCCACGCCAAATGAGACGGTAACTGTAACTTCCGCTGCGGTCCACTGACGACCATTCTTTTCAAGTATCCCGTTTAGTGAATCCATTCGTCTGCCGGCTTCTGCGACGGGAAGCCTAAACATAATTATCAGGAATTCATCACCGCCCCAGCGAAACAGCATGTCGTCGGCGCGAATTAATGAGCGCACGGCGCGCGCCACAGCACGTATCGCCTTGTCGCCAACACTGTGGCCCAACGAATCATTTATTGGTTTGAGATTATCAATGTCGATGATGGCCACGGAACCGGAGACGCCAGATTCGACCTGAGACTCATTTCGTCTTAAGAGTGAGTGAAATGCATGACGATTGAGTGCCTCGGTTAGGGGGTCCATCTGGGCCAGCAGTTCCAATTTGTCATGCGCCTGCACCAGTTTCTTATTGGCAGCTTCAACTTCCCGCCGGACACTTTCCATTAGCACCATGACTGTGCCAAAGCCCAGCAGGATCTCCAGAATCAGATCGAAAATTGAAGTGAATTAAGATAGCCTGATGGCACGGTGAATCCGAGAAGCCCTTTGCGCGCGCCAAACACTGGAAGGTAATGCAGAAAGTCGATCGTTAGAAGCAGCAACGCTATTGACATTACACGCAATCCCGGGCTGCTTTCTTTGAGTCCGGAACGATGTAACACTGCAAAAGCGGAAGCAAAGAGTGCGGCCATAATCGTCGCCTGCACCATGAAGAGATCGTTGAAATCCTGAGAGAGATAGGGGAGCGACAGGGCAGTCAGAAATGATACGGCAAAAAGATAACCATACCTGCGCGTCAGGCGCTGAGCCGTCAGGTGGAAACGGCAGCCGGCGACAAACAGTAGACCAAAAGCATGCTCACCCAGGAAATAGACTGAATAAAGCAATTTAGGATTGGAGACGTGAAAGCCGGCATAGAGGCTGGCAAGGGAGATTGACAGGGAGCACCACGCCGCCGTCCAGTATCTCAGGGAGAAGCTTTTAATCGAGCCCCTCATAAAGAATGTCAGTATGGTCACCAGCACTATGCGGACACACTGAATTGCAAGTCCTACAATTGCGTCCATAACAAATACCGGGTTGGTTTAGTGAGGTTTAAAGTGTGCAAGCCTCGGAGAGAAGCCTGGTGTTATGGTAATCCGAGAACTAGATGTGAAAGGCCACAGAAGAGTGAGCCAAGAAGCTCACTTAAAGCATTTTACCGGAACCTAGACGCTGGCATCCAGACTTTTATTCAAAACACCACATCGAGCCCAGCGTTCAGTCACGTAAGCCATTGAAGAACTTCAGTTTCCGCCTCCGGGCGGGACCCACCAACCACCTGGATAAAGTACTCTTCCAGCGACATTGGGCCAGCCCTCGCTTTGCCGTCAGGTACCGCAATGCCCTGGCGGAGTGACTCCAGCGAGCCTGCCGCCAGCAGCTTACCTTGCGAAATAATCGCAATCTCACTGCAGAGGCGTTCCACTATCTCGAGCACATGGGAGGTGAGAAAAACCGTAAGACCGCGTTCCGTAAGGCGGGATAGAAGAGCCTTAAGAGTGCGTGAAGCAATCGCGTCAATTCCTTCAAAAGGTTCATCAAGGAAAAGAATTTCCGGCCGGTGAATAAGAGCGCAGGCGAGCGACAGTTTCTTTTTCATACCATGAGAATATTCGACAATCAGCTTCTTCGGTTCATCTTTGAGCTCCATCAAGTCAAGCAGTTCCGATGCGCGTTCAGCAATCTGATTTTTCTTCAGTCCATACATTCGACCGGTGAATGCCAACATTTCGGCGCCTGTTAGTCGTTCAAACAGATTCAAATCTTCAGGCACGACGCCGATTCTTCGTTTCACCTCCAAAGGTTCAGTTTGTATGTCTCGACCCAGTACAAGAATCTTTCCGCTGGTAGGAGCTAACAATCCAGTCAACATCCTTATCGTAGTCGACTTGCCCGCGCCGTTGGGCCCAAGGAAACCAAAGAAGCTTCCCCGCCCTACACGCAGATTGAGGTGATCGACTGCAACAAAATCCCCGAACCGTCGAATAAGATCAAAAGTCTGCACGGCCAGACTGCTAGTGGTCGCTTGGGACATGTCTGGTCTTTTACGCAGATTATTAGAACCGCGTCAAGTGGGCCCGCGCTACCCTCTTAATAGTGGTTGCGTGTGATCTGCGCGCACAAAGTTTGGCAGAGCGCGATGCGTGCTCATAAGAAAGGCATCAGAACTCGCCCGCAAAGCGTTTCCATGGGTTGCGGCAAGTTTGACGACTCGGGCAAATGGAGACCATCCATAGTAATAGCCATCGCGAAGACTGACGAGCACATTGGCTGTGTGTTTCACGCGCTCTGTGTGCAGGCTGGTGTAAAGGTTTGCGAGTGCATCCGGATAGCAGTGGCCGGCTGTGTACTCTAGCCATGTTTCATCATCAGCGAACCCTTCCTCATCGAGCTTTCCACTGTTCCTTAACTCTTGGCAGATTACGGCAAGACGCAGGGGATCCCCTTCAGTATTGGTGTATCGGTAACGGAGCTCACTCCCCTCCTGCTTCCGTTCTATTCGAGCAGTTCCGCCTCCACCTTCCACGATCACGTCCGTGCCTGACCGGTAAAGTGAGAAATCCACGCCGGGAAGGTCGAAGAGCGCGTCAGCCACTTCAGGTGCATCTGCCTCATCGATACAATACAAGGCGGCATAGCCACACAACCCGAAGGCCGGGATCACCAGGGTTCTTGGCCTCTGGTTCCTCATCCCACCGGCAAATTTGAACCCCCGACTTTCGAGGTGTGTTTTCAGATGCACTCTACGCTGAGCGCCTGTTTTCATTCCGTGATCCGAGAAGAGCACTATCTCTGTCTCTCGGCCGCAAAACTGCCGCATCTCACCAAGAATAGAATCGAGGGACTTCAAAGCGCTGAGCAATTCCGCCGGGCCACGAATGTGAAGTAGTCCGTCGGTACCCTTGAGGAAAGCAAAGTAGTCGCGCTCTTGTGAGGCTACGCGAAACCGATCGCGAAAACGACGCATGTCGGCCCGCCAGATTTTCTGAGGAGCCACATATACCAGAAACTCAAAAGCCAGCGGCTCCTGGTAATCAAGTTGTTCCATGTATGAGGACGGAACTTTGTCCGGCGTTCGGCGACCAATGTACTTGGTTACGCCGCCACGAAGTTCCCGGCTCACAGTATCGAAATATAGACTTTCATAGCCGTTTGGCGGGGTGGCTCCCAACATGGCAGAGAGGGCAATGTTGGTCAAGGTTGGAAAGGGCGAAAGCAGTCTCGACGGAGACTCGAAACTGCCAAACAGCCCCCTCTTCTTTCCCTCGGTAACAAGCTCAAAAGGTACGCCGTCGAGGCAGAGCAGCAATCTGCGAGGCCGGCTTAATCCAGGACCTTCTCCATTTCCTTGCATATGACGTACTCGCTCCTGTTCGTCCCTTGATCACTTCCTAGTCTCCGCGTGCGGCCTTGTAAGGTTCGCGCAAACCCTTCCTGGCCTCATCGTGTGCATCGTAAATGTCGGGCCGAGTTAACACCTGTTTATATTGCGCCAGCGCTTCCTCACGTCTACCCGCCACATCGAAGGACCGGGCCGCATAGAGATGGGCCATTGTAACAAGCGTTGGTTCGGCGCGCTCTGTCTTAGCCGCCGCAAGAAATTCTTTTGCTGCGCGCTCTCCCAGACCTGCGGTAATCAAGACTTCACCATATTTAAAATGAACCAGATCCTGAGCTCGCGAGATGGTTTCGCGCAAACTGCGATCCCGCAAGAGCTCTTCAAAAGTGGCAAACGCCTCTTGTTCATTTTTGGTGGCTGCTTCAGTATTTCCTGCCTTACGGTCCACAGTAGCCTGTGCTACCAGGGCATCAGCCATTTCTAATCTAAATAGATAATTGCGGGGATACTTGTCACTGAGTTCTCGTGCGATGGCCAGGGCATCGGCATGACGGCGCTCGCGCGTGTACAGGACGATCAAAAGCGTCTTGGCATCGTCTCGCGACCACTTTCCCTCTTTGGCGACCCGCTCCAGCATCGCAAGCCCACGCTTCTTGGAACCTCGGAATCCGGCCACCCCCGCCATCAGCTTGATTGGTAGAGGCAAGGAGCCAACCACATATTCGTAAAGGCCGACTGTTAACCCGGCATCGATGAAATTGGGATCGAGTTTAAGTACTTCGCGATGATGGTCGACGGCATCTGAACCATCACGCAACGCGGCGAAATGCCGGCGCTCGACTGCTTCCTCAAATGAGGCCTTGAGCCCTTCGGTTGCGGCGAGAAAATCAAGCGCCTCAATATCTTTTGGATTATTTTTCAGCCGTGCCTGGGCAAGTTGTTTGGCCTGGCGTGTAAGAAGCCGGAACTCGTCTACTACTTTCGGGTCAACCTTATCGTCACCTTTGGTGTAGAAGGATTGTGAACTATAGAGAGAGGCTTGGAGCCGGCGCGACTCGTAGAGAGTCTTTATCCAAATTCGCGCCGCCAGTAACTGGGGGCCAGCGGGATGCTCCGGATAAATCCTGGCAATCTCCGTGAACTCCTTGCGTGCTTTCTCGTAATCGAGATTATAGAGAGCGTCGATGCCACTTTGGCGAAGCGACTCGAAACGGACGCGCTCAGGTTCAGAGATCCAGGTATTTTTTATCTGTGCCGATACGGCAGTAGAACAAAGGAAAACAGCAAGCAGCACAAAAACGTATTTCACAGCTACCTCCGAAAAGAAAATCCGGCGCAAGTTTAGGAGAAGCACTCCAGATATTTCACACCTGCGCCCGTATTGAATAGGACGACGCGCTCAGCGGATTTTACCTCACCGGAGGCAAGAATTTTGCGCAACGCCGGCAAGCATGCTGCACCCTCCGGAGCGCAGAAAAGTCCTTCGTAAGCACCGATCTCGCCAATAGCCGCAAGCAGTTCTTCGTCCGTAACGGCAACGGCTGTCCCTCCTGACTGGCGCAGAGCGTCAAGGATTAAGAAGTCTCCTACTGCTCTTGGGACGCGCAAACCGGAGGCAACCGTTGCCGCATTGGGAAACTCATCAGCAAAACGGTTGCCGGTGTTAAACGCCTGGACAATTGGGGCGCATCCTGCGGCCTGCACTGTGACCATCCGCGGTCGCCTGGGACCAACCCATCCCATAGTCTGCATCTCGTCAAATGCCTTCCACATGCCGATCAGCCCCGTACCACCTCCAGTTGGGTAAATAATCACATCGGGCAGCATCCAATTCAGTTGTTCCGCCAGTTCATAGCCGAGGGTTTTCTTTCCTTCGACGCGGTAGGGTTCCTTTAAAGTCGAGACGTCAAACCAACCTTCGGCATCCTTTCGCCGGGCGATTTCCGCGCCGCAATCGGTTATTAATCCATCGATTAGCGTCACGTGGGCGCCCGTCTGTTCACACTCGACAACGTTGGCGCGCGGTGTGTCCCGAGGCATGAATATGAAGCATTCAAGACCTGCGGCTGCTGCGTAGGCGGCCAAAGCCCCGGCTGCATTTCCTGCTGAAGGTACTGCAAGCTTTTTTACACCTAGTTCCTTCGCCATAGAAACCGCAGTCGTCATGCCCCGGGCTTTGAAGCTCTGCGTTGGATTCTGTGATTCGTCCTTTATGTAAAGTTCAGCCAGCCCGAGTTGATGACCAAGCCTGTTTACTTTAAGCAACGGCGTCCAGCCTTCACCGAGTGAAACTATCGTTTCGTCGCTCTCTACCGGAAGGACCTCGCGATAACGCCATAGATCGGCCCGCCTGCCAAACAGCGATTTCTTTGTTAAACTCTGCGCCGCGCGCTCCAGATCGTAGCGAACCAGCAACGGTTTCCCGCACTGGTGGCAGAGATTGAGCAAGCGTCGTGCCTCATAATGCACGCCGCAGCCAGCACATTCGAGATGAGTCACATTCATTAAACGCAGGTTACGTTTCTGTGGCGATACTTAAGCTTCCTACCGGAATAATAGCCCCCCATTCACGTCAGACGAAATGGTGAATGTAGTGTACACAGCTTAAGATTGGGAGGGCGGAGGGTGCGCGGCGATTGCGTCAGGTGGAGGTCTTATCGTGCACCCTCGTCTAAGACTACCTCCAACGCTTGCCTCCCTTTCGCGTTGAACCGAATCATTATTGCTGCTCCCTACCAAACGAGTTCAGCGGGAGTGGCTACGCTTTGACTTAGGAGTTTCAGACTGTAGACTCTAGCTGATCGAAGGAGAAAATATGGCAAATCGTACGGCTGTGATGCAAACAAGGCAAGGCACTATCCGTTTTGAGCTGTTGGAGGCAGAGGCTCCTAAAACTACCGAAAACTTCATCACTCTGGCGGAACGGGGTTACTACAACGGCGTCATCTTTCACCGGGTGATCAAAAATTTCATGATTCAGGGCGGTGATCCTACGGGAACCGGACGCGGAGGCGAATCGGCCTGGGGAGGCCGTTTCAAAGACGAGATTGAACCATCTTCACCCCTTTATCAGCGCGGCTACAAGGCCGGTACTGTGGCGATGGCCAATGCCGGTCCGAATACCAATGGGTCACAGTTCTTTATTATGCATGTTGATTATCCGCTGCAGCCAAATTACACAATCTTCGGACGGGTAATTGAGGGGCAGGACATCGTTAACGCGATTGCTACTTCACAGACAGATCGCAGCGACCGGCCGGTTGAGGAAGTAAAGATGGAGCAGGTCACAATAGAGAGCTGATAGGAGCTTTGCTGGTTTCAGGTTTGGCAGGGCGTTGCCCTTCAGGCAAAGCCAAATAAACATTAGTGCTATGTTCCGGGAAATAAATTTACAATAAGCCTATTAGCCAATTTCATGAATCTGAGAAAACCCTTTTTATTTTTTGTGTCTTTTAGTGTGTTTTAGTGGATCACCTTCTGTTGGCAAAAGGTCGATCCACGAAGTCACACGAAACCGCACGAATTAATAGCTTCTGTAAAACCAATCAGAGACGCTGCACTAGATCCCCTCAGTCAAAACTCGGGCGCCGTGACCCAGCGACTGTGCTCCGCTGATCAAATCCGTGACAAAATGCTTGGCTTCTCTGATTGACTCCTCCAATTCCATACCTTTACCCAGACAAGCAGCGATAGCGGCGGACAGAGTACAACCCGACCCGTGAACTTGAGCGTCGGCGATCCATTGGCCACGAAAGACCGTGATACGTCCTTCTTCATTAAGCACGTCGATTGCTTGATCCTGCCGGCTGCCACTGCCTCCTGTTGCTTTCGGAAGATGTCCGCCTTTGATCAGCACTGCCCGCGCCCCCATCTTTCGGATCTGTTGCGCTGCTTCACACATGGCGTCTTGGTCAAGGATTTTCAGACCGGTTATTTGCTCGGCCTCAGGAATATTTGGCGTCACTACACGCGCCAGGGGAAACAACTGATGGATTAAAGCTTCTCGGGCACTCCCATCCATCAGGTCAGTGCCTGACGTGGAGCGTATTACAGGATCAACAACCGGAGAGGGTAGGTTCGCTTTTCGTAACAAACGGCAGATCTCAGCCACGACTTCGCGGTTGGGGAGCATTCCGGTCTTCACAGATTCAACTTTGAAGTCTTCGATAATTGCCAACATCTGGGCCCTCACCGTTTCGGCGCTTTGATGCGAAAATCCAAAAACGCCGGATGTGTTCTGAAATGTAAGCGAAGTGATAGCGGCGGTAGGAAAGCAGCCAAAAGCCAGAAACGCACGGATGTCGGCAATTACACCCGCACCCCCCGAAGGATCAAACCCGGCAATAGTCAAGGCGACCGGTGGAGTGCCGCGGACCGTGTTACCCATTTTGATTGTCTGATGTGGCCTTTCTATCGTTCATTTGGCTTACTGCTTTTGCCCAAATTTTCGTAGATCTCGCGAAGTTTACCGACAGTCGCTGCCAATCCGGTCGGGTCGCTTAACATTCGGATCGCTGCAACGCCGCTTGCTCCAGCGCGAAAGCACTCGTAAGCATTCTGGACGGTGATCCCTCCCAATGCCAAAACAGGCCAGGGCGCCACAGCTTTCGCCGCCTCAGCCATCAGCTTCAAGCCCACAGGGGGGCCAAAACGCCGCTTTGATTCAGTTGAAAAAACGGGACCAAAGACGGCGAAGTCGGCTCCCTCTTGAGAGGCCTGCTCGAGTTCCTCGAGGCTATGTGTGGAGACGCCCACAAGGAACTTCGAGCCGAATGTGCGGCGAATAACCGGCGCCGGCACCGAAGTCGTCGATAAGTGAACACCATCCGCGCCGGCCGCTCGCGCAATGTCGGGCCGATCATTGACCAGAAGTTGGGTTTGGCTACCGCGTGTCAGCTCCGCGGCCAGCTCGGTCAATTCGAACAGCACGCGTGCAGTCAAGCTCTTTTCGCGGATTTGGATTAGTGTAACTTTTGCGGTAACGGCGGCCTTGACGAGCCAAAGGAGATTGGAAAACTCTTCACTAGCCGCAGTCGTCGCTGCGGTTGTAGCCCCGCTCGTGATCAAGTAGATGATCGGCTTCTCAAGCTCGGGCGCCATCATTCTTTATTGGCGCTGTCGCTGCGCTTGACTGGAGAGCGCGCACGCTCTGCTTGAAGTGGAAGATTTCCCAAAAGGCTATGCCGAGATTCAGGAGTCCAACGCCCGTAACGGCTCCCCTCACCCATCCGGAAGCAACTACGGTTTGGAGAGTGTTAGAACTAAACTTACGCGCGGCATAAAGGAGAAAGTAGTTATTTCCCCAATCGCTCAAACCGAGTGTCCCTTGGGGAATCCACGGCAGGAGGGTAAGCACAATACCGATCTCCAGACATAAGATAATGTAGAAGATGACGCTGAGCCTGGCGGACATTTGTTGGAAAAGGAAATCGTTACCAGTGAATGGTAAATCGTAAATAGTGGAATAGTAAATCGAAATGCCAAGAATGACACCTCGTGTCGCAGCATTCACTATTTACGATTTACTAATCACGATTTACCAGTTATTTACGTCGCCTTTGACGTTTATCAGCTTCGGAATCGTCGGCGTGTTGCTGTAATTCGGCTAACCTTTCACCTACATCGCGATACGAGATGTTCATTCCATATACTTCCATAAACGTGTCAAGCGCACGACGATAATCTCCCATCTGCTCGTATGCCGAGGCGAGTTCATAGCGTAGGGCCATGTACTCATCTTCGCTATGGCCCGGTGACTCGATGCCTTTCTTAAACCACAATTCGGCGGCGCGGAACATCTGTTTCTGCGCAAAACAGTGACCCAGCATGTTGCAACACTGCAGGTACCGCGGAGTGCCCTCGCCGGGGCTTGCTAAAGTGGCCGCCGCTTGAAACTCCTGGATTGCTTCATCCAGCATGTCCATCTCTTTGTAGGCGGTGCCCCGGTTGTAGTGGGTCTCAAAGTCGTCCTTGTCGGCTGCGTCGCTCTCAGCAGCTTCTTTGAATTCTTCAAAGATCTGAGCCAGGCCGGAATCGATACCGGGACCAGCGCCCGTTGCCATGCCGTTCGAATTTATTGTAATGCGATGCTGTTCCGTCGGAGGTTCTTCGATAGTAGTAATGGCTATATTAAGTTCCGCGTTCCCTTCCGAAACTTCCACGGCCGCCGACGGTAACGCCTCGACGGAGATGGCCACTGCTGGCGTGGCTCCCTCAGCCGAGTTTAGCGTTTGGCGGCGTGCTTCGATTTCGGCGTGCCGGCCAAACTCTCGCTCAAGTAAGTCCAATGTATCGGTGGCAATATCAAGGTAGCCTTGCGAGATGTAGAAATCCACACTTTCGAGTTCCTGCCGCATCAACGATTCGCGACGCGCCTCGTCCTGTGGTTCCACTACTTCGGCCGCTGTGACTTCATTCCCTTCGACCTCTGCGCTATTGAAAGTGAATTCCGGAATTTCAGAGACAACGACATCTGACGGGTCAGTATAGTCTTCGTTGAGATCGGCGAATGACGCGTTTGGATCGGAAATCGTCGCTTCGGCAACCGAATTCCACTCAAACTCGCTGACGGCGTCCTCGACCGCTTCGTTTGTTTCGAACTCTAGTCCCGCGTGGCCCTCCGCACCTGCGGCAGCAAAACTTTCAAAGGACGGAACCTCAGCCGCCTCCGGCTCGAGGGTAACCGGGACCTCCTCAATCAGCTCTTCCTGCAACCCGCCCAGTTCATTGAGCCGGTCGATATACCGCTGCTCATCGGGCGCCAGACGAACTAGCTGGGTAAGCGCATAACGCTCCTGATCTGGCAAATCTGCGTTTTGGGCAGCGTCAGCAAGTCGTTCCAGGGCGACCCGCAACTTATCCATGTCACGCTGCCACCAATGGATCCTGACGAGCAGCCGCAGCGTCTCCACGTGTTCCGGATCACGGGCCAATACTTCGTTGACGAGCCCGAGCAGATCGTTCTCCTCCCGTCCGGCCAACATCTGCTCGATAACACTTGCCAGAATTCGTGCTGCTTCGTTCGTCTCTCCTATCTTGAGATAGAGCCGGGCAACTTCAATGAAGCGCGTATAATTAGAGGCATCCTGTGCCATTAATATGGACGTTGCGCGCTCCGCACCTTGTGGATCTTCAGCTTCAATGTAAGCTCGCGCCAACATTGCTACCAACTCCGAATCTTCTGGTCTCTCGGCCACCACCTTTTCCAGTAGTTCGGCAGCTTCGTCGGCCGTTCCCAGAGCCACATGGGCCGACAAGATGCCCTTCAGTGCCTCCCCATCATAGGCACGAAGCTCCTGAGCCTTGGAATAGGATTCCAACGACTTTTCAAATTCACCAATTTCAAAGAGACGGGCACCGGCTTCTCGATAAGCGGCGCAAGCCTGCGGGTGCAGGCCCTCTTGCAGGTAACCTGCGGCAAGCTTGAGCCGGATCTCAGTATTCTGAGGATCGAGGTCGGCGATTTTGCGCAAAACTTCGAGCCCACGCTGCGTTTCGCCGGCGCGATTGTAGGCGTCTGCCACTATCAGGTATTGAGCGCGTGCGTCAACAACCAGCCCGTGAGCGGTATAAAGAGCGCCAAGATTTTTGGCAATTTCAGGATCGCGCGGCTTCAACCGCTCGATCTTCTTGTACATGGCAATAGCTTTAAGCGTAAACTCCTGCTCGCGATAGTGTTCGGCAATCCGGCGAAAGCATGAGATCGCTTCGTCGGTCTTGTGGGCGCGTACACACAGATCGCCAAGCATGTTGAGCGTGGTGAAGTCATCTTCGTCATGCTCGACGATTGCGCGATACTCTTTAATGGCTGCGTCGATTTTTCCCTGAGCCAGGAACTTCTCGGCGGCTTTTAAGACCTTAGCTTTTTCGAAAGCCATCGGGAATATTATCTATCAGAACATGTGCTGGCGGCGTCCAATCGTAGCGGCGGGCGGAGGACAAGTCCTCTCTCAAATTCCTGTCGACTACTTTCACCCTGAAATAGTCGCAACTGATACGCTAACACGCGTAAATAAAGGTGTCAACGCTATCGACTTTTGCCAGCATCCTTGCCGGGTGGGTCAAATTGCACCGTTCGCTTGGTCCACTTTTCACCGATTGCACTGGAAGCAACCTGACCAACCAAAGCCGCAGGGCAATTGGGGATCGGAGGCCCGCCGCTAAGTAAACTGACTGGTTACGTCGGTGTCGTCGAAAAAGAGCGGTTTTTCCGATTGCGCCTACCTGATACGCCAACCGATAATAATGAATTGAAGGCTTCGTTGACGGCCCAACGACTAGCCGTAATCGGTCTCTTCCTCTACGCTGCGTTTGCTCCCCATTCCATAGCCGCAGCGGAGATTTCTCTGGCCCTGGTTGGCGGCGCCTGGCTTGTCCGAACGCTTAGAACACGACAAACCGGCACGCGGCATACAATAGTCGATCTGCCTGTCTGGCTGCTTTTCCTCTGGAGCATACTTTCCGCAGCTTTTTCTGCAGAACCACGCATAAGTCTTCTCAAGCTGCAATCACTTTGCGTGTTTTTGCTCTTTTATCTCACGCAGGCGGTCGTCACGAGACGAATTGCCGTTCTCCTGATATTGACGACCATTCTCTCCGGCGTCGCCGGTACGCTCTACAGTTCTTTCGACCTGCTTCGAGGCCGCGGCGTACTGGTGGAATCATTGGCACCCAGCAGTCTCCTTCGTGCAGCGAACGTCGAGCCGGGCGATGCCGTGTGGCGCGTGGGCCAACGTCGCGTCTACTCCAGCGGCGACATCGATAATGCGATACGGGATGCGAGACCAGGCACTCGACTTGCACTGAGCGTGATCTCACAAGGCGAACACATCGAACGACCTGGTTTTATGGTCACTGCGGAAATGCAGACATTGGCCTCGCCTTCAGGGATTACAGGAGAAAAGCGCGCCCACCGCTTTCGCGCCTCTGGATGGACCAGGCATTACGAAACCTTCTCCGAAATCTTGCAGCTGCTGGTGCAACTTTCGTTGGGACTGGCGTTGGCCAATTTTCAGAACCACGGACTAAATCGCCGCTTCAAGCTGGCGACAGCCGCCGCCCTCATTCTGGCTGTGGGCGTGGGCCTCACGGCCATGCGCACAAGTCTTGTGGCGCTGGCCATCGGCGCGGCCGTTGTTGTGGGTCGGGCGGCACGTGGCGCGACAAGAGTCTTAGTCATCGTAGCAATTATTGTCATCCTGCTTTTTGGCGCTGCCGTAGTTTACCAGACGCGTGCCACTAACGCGTTGTGGTTCAAGGATCCGAGTTCATCGTTAAGATTGCGTGTTGCCCAGGTCGGTTTATCCCGCATTCTGCTTCATCCGGTATTTGGACATGGCATGGATTCCATGCAACGTCATTGGAGCGAATGGGGGTTTCCCGGGAAGGACATGATCCATCTCCATTCGACACCCTTGCAACTCGCCTTTGACCGCGGGTTACCGGCGCTGGCTTTTTGGCTTTGGGCCATTGTGTCTTGCTGGCTGCTGGTAACGCGTGCAGAAAGAGAGGCGCGCGATCGGAGTGATACGAACGCCCATGGCGTGTTACTGGGAACCTGCGGCGCTGTCGCCGGCTTCTTTGCGAGCTCGCTGGTCAATTACAATTTCGGCGACGCAGAAGTTGTCCTGTTATTCTGGTGGCTCATGGGAATCGCCGCGGTGCTAGCGGCACGTCCGAGCGCGGCGAGTACCAGCAAAGGAGCAAAGAGCTAAGGGCAACCCATTTGACATTTGACGTTGGACATTTAGCATTTGCCATTTACAAATCGCTTGTGTCGACATTTCCTAACGAGCCAATCTGGGGAGAGCAAGGGAATTCCTAAAGTAGCGCCTTTTTAGACGGCAAGTAATGGCAAATGCTAAATGTCCAACGTCAAATGTCAAATGGTCTGTCCTCTTTGCTCTTTGCTCTTTGCCCTTCGCCCTTCGCGCTTAGCTCTTTGCTCTCTGCTCCTTGCCCCTTTGCCCTTTGCTCTTTTCCGATCTACCCTTGACGCATCATGAAGGGCCATCCACTCGCAACTGAAGCGGCACCATACTACTTCCGCTATATCGATCGCGTTACGAGCGATGATCCTCTGGCAACGCTCGGGACCCAAGCAGAAGAGTCGCTGTCATTCTTTGCGACGATTTCAGAAGACGACTCTCTCAACCGCTACGCTGAGGACAAGTGGTCAGTGCGCCAAGTGCTGGGCCATGTAAACGACACCGAACGCGTCTTCCTGTTTCGCGCACTCTGGTTTGCGCGGGGTTTCCAGGAGCCTTTGCCCAGCTACGACCAGCATGTCTCGGCACAGACCTCTAAGGCCGACGATTTCTCATGGGCCAGTCACGTGGAGGAATTCCGAAGCGTCCGTTTGGCAACCTTGGCTTTCTTTAGGAATCTTCCCGAAGATGCGTGGCTCCGTACCGGCATTGCCAGCGGCAACCCCTTCACTGTTCGCGCGCTTGCCTTTATTATTGCCGGGCACCTCAGCCATCACCTCGACGTTATCCGTGAACGGTATCTCTAACCCACCTCTGCAATCTAGTTCGTAACTCCTTTACTACCCATATATTAAAACATTTTAGACACCTTTTGGTTGTACTCGCTGCCAGTGAAGCGAACTTATTTGCCATTCACTCTGCATTAAAAGCCGCAAACGCGGCTTGCCCCTTCCCCTTGCGATACACCTCTGGTTTACCGGCTGTGCTGTTAGAAAGGTGGCGGCTCTGCCGCGACCCTTGCGGTATGCCTTTGGCTTACCGAGAAGCGCTTGCCTGAAATTAGGCTTTGCCTCACACCATCAATTCTGAAGACAGCAAGACTCGTTTTCAAAAAGGCTAGATGTCGGTAAGGCAGCCGCCAGATGCAAGGAGGTGCGGCGAAGCCGCCCCGTTTCTAATGCACAACCCCGGTAAGCCAGAGGCATACCGCAAGGGTTGCGGCAGAGCCGCTTTGCCAATTCGCAATCGCAGTCCGCAATCCGCAATTCGCAATTCGCAATCCTCCCGTTTCCGTTGGCCCTCGCCTTCTTTCAAAAGACGGCGTATACTCCGCTCGATTCAACATCTCACGCCGAAAGGATGCGCCTCATGTCTCGCATCATCGGGAAAGATCCGCCACCTCTGTCAAATAGAGTCATGCAAAAGTCTTTCCATTTCTGTGCTTGAAGGGACTACCACGGCCGAAACTGCCTTGGTATTTCCCTGCCGCACCGCACCACCACTTTAACCCTCAAAAGAAAGGACCTCACAATGAGCGAAATAAAACTCAACCTCATCGATGCAGATGAAATTCTTGTCGGCACGACTCACGGCTCAGTGGGTGACCGCTGTGTCGCTGCGCTGGCTGCCGAACCGGAAACAATTGCAGAACTCGAGGCTGCGCTGGCCCGGTACATGAAACCGACCGATGATCGCAGCGCTTTTGCCTCGTTTCGCAGCTACTCCAAGATTGATGAGGAGCCCTGGGACGCAGGAATCCTCGTCATCGATTTAGCCGCCAGAATAGTTGCTTCCGAGTCGACCTACTCTCAACCGGGCCTAACCGGGCAGGTGCATTATCATGATGGGAATTGTGCCACCGACGTTGCAGTAGTGTACCGGTTGCCCGAAGATTGGGTATTTCTTGATTCAACTGCGGCATATGAAGCTTTACGCGACAAGCGCCGCCAGCGGCGCGCGGCCACTCCGCCACTGGACGCCCGCGCAGTACTTTACGGCCGACCATTGTTAGAGTTTCTCGCGCGCGAATGCATGTTACTGAATAGCACAAGAGCCATGAGCAGAGACGGGAGCGGCAGGCAGACGTCAACAGATTCTTCTGAGATACCTGTGGCCCAACGCATCACTTCCGGGGGAGCAGTCATCGGAGAGGATGGCGATGCCGAGTCAGAGGATGAATTGCAGCGGGCCGTCTCCGCGCTGCACGCCCGCTGGCTCATAACGCCTCGCGATGACTTGCGCGGCCAGTCACCGAGAGACGTATTATTCGCGCGCCGCGACTCCATCGATTCTGACCTCGACAGTCGAGCAATGCAGTGGAGTCTACAGGGCGAAGGCCCTCCCACTCTCGCCACGGACTCTTACGCCTATCGCTTCGGGGGTTTTGGCACACATGAGTGGGTTGTCTATTATGATCTGTTGCGCCATCTAATCTGGAGCACGGTGGTGCCTGATACATTCGGTACCTGCAAGAAAGACGACCTGCCAGATCAGTCGAACGTGCCTGTTGTTTCGCGACAGCTGCAGCAAGATGATCTTGAAGCGACAATCGAGCAACTTGAACACGTCAAGACAAGTTGGCTGGAAGCGCCAGAGCCAGAATATGACGGGAGGACCCCGGCGATAATCATCGGGAATGAGCGCAAGCGACTACCGATCGCCATGCGCCCACGCGACATGATCATCGACGAAGACTGTCCAGTGTGCCAAATGATGGCTGACGAAAGCGCACTGGGTTTGGGAGTCGGATTCTGGCACCTCGACGGTTCACATATGGACGATGATTTCACGTTCTCGCCTTTTGCGACGCGAGAAGAATGGGAGACCGAACAGCGGCACTGGCGGGAATTCAATGAAAAGTATAACCGCGATTTGGAGGCTGGCGACCAGCGTCTGGTTCGCGGTGAACTGGTCGATTCTTAAAGCATCCTCTGGGAGCGCAGGCATCCTCTGGGAGCGCAGGCATCCTTGCCTGCCTTTGGTGCCTGTTTGGGTTACTTTGGCAGGCAAAGATGCCTGCGCCTCCCATGGATTTCAGGCCTGGCATCCTGAGCAAAGATCTATTCTTTTGCAGAGCCCGGGGAGGATTTGCGGTTAATCCTCTTGACTTTTTTTCTTCTGGGAATAGAGTCAGTAGTACAAGGTACCGGCCCTTCTGTGTCCCCCACACAGAACGACTCACGTTTTCTGGAAATGAACCGGGAAAACCCCGTGCGGAACGAGCAAAAAGCGCAGAACCTTTTTCTCAAACACCTGCTCGAGGCGAGTGTCGACGGCATACTCGCCTTCGACCGGGAATGCCGTTATACCGCCTGGAACCGGGCCATGGAGTGCATCTTTGGTCTGCGGCGGGAAGAGGTTTTGGGAAAATGCGCCTTTGAAGTCTTTCCTTTCCTGAACGAAACGGGCGAGTTTGGGTACTTCGTTGAAGCGCTTGCCGGGAAAAGCATTGTGGCCGAGAACAGGCCCTACAACGTGCCCCAAACCGGACGTCAAGGCGTCTTTGAAGGCTACTATTCGCCGCTGCGCGATGAACGGGGTGAGGTTACAGGTGGCGTCGCCGTTATCCGCGACATTACCGAACGCCAGCGCCAGGAGGAGATCGCAAATGCCGCCCACCAACGGCTCACTTTCCATGTTGAGAACACTCCCCTGGCGGTCATCGAATGGGACAAAGATTTCAAGGTTTCGCGGTGGGCGCCGTCGGCAGAGAAACTCTTTGGTTGGAAAGAGGAGGAGGTGCTGGGTAAGCGTATCAATGATTGGAAACTTGTCTTCCCGGCGGATCTTGAGGCTGTTTACGATGTCGGCTATCGACAGCGCCAGTTGAAAGAGCGTCATGGCGTCTCGCGAAATCGCAACTACACAAAGTCGGGGAAAGTCTTACATTGTGAGTGGTATAACTCCACCCTCTACGACAAGTCCGGCGAACTGGTCTCTATCCTTTCCCTCGTTCTCGACGTAACTGCCGCCAAGCGAAGTGAAGAGGCGCTACGGGAATCGGAAGAGCAGTACCGATTACTGTTCGAGTCAAACCCTCAGCCGATGTGGGTCTATGACCTCGAAACGCTAAGGTTCCTTGCAGTCAACGACGTTGCCCTCGAGCACTACGGCTATTCACGCGAAGAGTTTCTCGCCATGACTATCAGGGAAATCCACCCGCCTGAGGATGTTCAAACACTTTCAGATTTCGTCGCAGAAGCTTCCGGATTCTGTAGCGCGGGTGAATGGAGGCATTGCAAAAAAGACGGGACGATTATTAATGTGGAGATTACTTCACACCGACTGGAGTTCGCGGGCCGGCGCGCAGAGTTTGTACTCGCCAACGATATCACCAAGCGTAAACTCGCCGAAAGAGCGTTACGCGAGAGCGAAGACCGCTATCGCGATCTCGTGGACCACAGTCATGAACTTATCTGCACCCACGACCTGGATGGCCGAATCCTTTCAGTGAATCCCTGGGCAGCGACGGTCCTGGGTTATGAGACCCAGGCTTTGATCGGGATGAATATTCGCGACGGACTCTTGCCAGAACATCGTGGCGAATTCGACGATTATCTCCGGGTAATCAAGACCGACGGCTTTGCCAAGGGCGTAATGCAAGTGCGCACCGCGAGTGGCAAAACCAGGTTATGGGAGTATCACAACACCCTGCGCACGGATGGGGTCGAGAGACCGATTGTGCGAGGCATGGCGCAGGATGCCACGGAACGCAGACAAGCGCTGGCTCGGGAGAAGGAGGCGCGCAGAGTAGCCGAAACCGCCAGCCGGCTCAAAGATGAGTTTCTGTCTACACTCTCTCATGAGCTGCGAACGCCTCTGACTGCAATTATCGGCTGGTCAAACTTACTCCTTCAGGATGAGTTGGAACCGGAAAAGAAGGCCCGTGCAATTGAGACGATTGCCCGCAACGCCAAATCCCAGGCACAACTCATCGACGATCTGCTCGAAGTCTCTCGTATTATTACCGGCAAGCTGCGCCTCGACTTTAACCCCTGTGAACTTCAACCCGTAATTGAAGCAGCTGTCGAGAGCATGCGGCCAACTGCGGAAGCTAAGGCCGTCAAGCTACAACTATTACTCGAGCCTCGCGCCGGTCTCATCTTTGGTGATCGGGATCGAATGCAACAGGTAGTCTGGAATCTTTTGTCAAACGCCGTGAAGTTCACCCCAACGGGCGGCTCTGTGCAAGTCAGATTTCAGCGTATAGATTCTCATTTAGAACTTACGGTAACCGATTCTGGCGAGGGTATCCTGCCGGAGTTTCTGCCGCACGTCTTCGATCGGTTTAGTCAGGCGGATGGTTCGACCACAAGGGCACATGGCGGTCTCGGTCTGGGGTTAGCAATTGTCCGCCACCTCGTTGAGTTACATGGAGGGGTCGTGAGGGCAGAAAGCGCGGGTAAGGGTCAGGGAGCAACGTTTATAGTGAGCCTGCCGCTTATCCTCGCACATGATCGGCAATTTTCGGCGGCGGACGTGCAATCGCGGCGAACGAAAGCCAGGGGAGTTGTGCCCGCAAGTCATTCGCCTCTGCTCGCGGGTCTGCGTGTGCTTATTGTGGATGATGAGGCTGATGCCCGCGAACTTATCACCATGATGTTAGGGCAATATGGCGCGGACGTGCGCGCGGCAGCGTCTGCGGGTGAGGCGCTGGAACATCTCGCTAATTGGAAGCCGGGTGTGCTGGTTGCCGACATCGGAATGCAGGGAGAAGACGGTTACGGCCTGATTCGCAAGATACGTGCCCTCCCCCGAGCGAGAGGAGGGGAAACCCCTGCATTGGCACTAACTGCCTATGCACGAAACGAGGACCGATCAAGGGCCCTCTCGGCTGGGTTCCAAGTGCATCTCGCGAAACCCGTTGATCGCGCACAATTAGCCGCAGCAGTGGCGAGTTTGGCGGGCCGCGCTGTTCCTGCGTACGAGCCGAAAACCACACCGGCTGTGAAGTGATCGCGGTGCATCTTAGGACTCTTACTAGAAGTTATGTCCGGCTCTCACTCCTACTGTTCCTATCACCGACTGCCGCTAGCCGAGTGCGCATGCGCTGTTGCCAGTCGCTGCGCTGATCGTCGACCTCTTCAAGTTGCGCGAGTGAGCTAGAGAGAATTTCGCCGCCAAGCTGTCTCATTCTCAAATAAAGCAGCGCCGGCACGATCGACATTAATGGCACCACGACGATATTGATCAGACCCGAAAGTTGTTGGTAGATCTGATGCGTCACTGACGTCTTCGCCGGTTTCTCACCAACCACAATGGAAAGCCTGCCAATCAGCAGGCTTACAGCCATCGGGATCAGAAACTGGAGCATCGAAACAATGATCACCGTTCTCCACGACCGCGAAGCCAACTCACGGGCCCGGCGCATGGCTGCTTTCTTCTCCAAGCCTTCTATTAAGACTACGGGTGCATAGAGTGCGTACCTGATTGACGCAATGATGCCTGGAACAACGAGGAGCACGAACCCGAAAACGATACGCAAGGTGACGCGGATTGCCGTTCTTAAGAAGGCGCGCCAACGTCGCTTCAGTACGGCAAAAGCTGTTTGCAGTTTTACCGGGCGCAGAGGAGCAACTGACAATTGCGTTACGATCACGGCAGTTATGCCTGAGATGGCTGATGCAGCAACGAAGTATGCGACCACCTGCAACAATGCGGTGATTACCAGAGCCACTATTATTACTACCCTCGTGAATGTCGTTCCCGGAGGCTGAGCGTTTTCCACCAGTTCCAGCGCAATTAAGACCATTGTCAGTAAGATCACCGGAGTATGGGCAATCAGAGACAACCGCAAGAACTTAGGGAAATACTCGCTGTAGAGAGCGAATGCGCGCCGATATAGCGAACCAATTCCTTCAGCTTGGGCACGTAATGAGTTTGCAAAGGCGACGGCGGTCTGGGGGCGGCGAGCTGGGTCCTTTTCAAGCGCTGACATGATGACTTTAGCCACCCGCTCCGGCACTTTCCCGGCTCGCTCGCGCAGTGGGGGTGGCTGCGTATCAATCTGCTCTCGCATGACGCTGGCGGTGTCTCCAACAAAGGGCGGTTCGCCAGCCAACATCTGATAGGCAATGACACCCAAACTGTAGATGTCGGAACGTGCGTCGAGAGGTTTCGCAGCGCATTGTTCCGGCGACATATAAACGGGTGTGCCCATAATGGCGCCCGCGTGTGTCAGCTGTGTGGTCGAGGCTGTCAGATCAGACACCGTGGGCTCTTGTGAAAGGTCTGGCCGGAGGGTTGATTGATTCAAGCGCAGAGTTTGCCCATCATTCCCTGATGATTTGGAACGCGAGAAACGCTGCGTAGGAACGCTGTCGATGGCTGGGCTTTGGGCTAAGGTCGTAGGCGCCGCCACCCGTTGCGTGCCCAGCTCGCTGGCTTGAGTCTCCGCCTCTTTCTGCAAGCGGGCATCTTTCGGAGCCTGGGCTGGGTTTTCCGAATAAAGGAGCGTATCAGACTCCAGGTCGCTCGCGGTGACAGGACTGAGCGCTCGGGAGTCCATCGTTGGTACCTGCTCCTGCTGCACACCGCTTTCAGCAAGCTTGGCGATGCCAAAATCAAGCACCTTTACTCGATAGCTGCCGAGCCGATTTGGTTCGAGCCAGATATTTTCAGGCTTGAGATCCCGATGAACTATACCCTGTTGATGAGCTTCATGGACCGCCGAACACACCTGTTCGAGAATATCAGCTACCCAATCCAGCGATAATCGCTTCTCCTCTCGCAAAACATCGGCAAGGGTACAGCCATCAAGGTACTCCATTACCAAATACGCCACCGGCTCTCCATCCGCACGTGCAAAGCCGAAGTCAGTTACATCTACTACATTTGGGTGACGCAAACGCCCCGCCGCTCGAGCCTCGCGTTTAAAGCGCTGAACAAATTCCTCGTTGCGCATTAGCTGCGGGGTGATCAATTTCAGAGCTACATATCGCTCTGTGCCAAGGTGTGTAGCGAGGTAGACCGCGCCCATGCCACCGCGGCCAAGCAATTTTTCAAGGCGGTACTTGTCGTCGAGGACTTGTCCAACGTAGTGGTCCAAGCTCTTCATGCTGGCGCTATGCTACAGCGAGAAGTAAGGAATTGCGAATTGGTCAGGGGTCAGTTGTCCGTGGACACTAACAACTGGTCCTGTGAATCACTTCGATCCAGGCTTGCAACGGTGGCGGCCATTTCCCGTGTCACTGTTTCAAAAAGCGCGCGGGCACGTTTCTCATCTCGGTGCCAAAGCAGGTCGGCCACAGTACAGGCGAACTGGATCCGATTCCCGGGCGAGCGCAGGCTAGTTATGGTGTCTGCAACATTGTCTAACAACTGAAATGCCTTTTGCTCGAGCACTTCACGTTTGTCGGGAAGTGGGTCTTGCGCCGTGATCGCAGACGGGATGAGAAATAGGACTGGGAACGCCATCAGACGAGAACGCCGTCGGGACATAGCGGTTTCCTCCTAATCCTGAGATTCGGATGGTCTTCAGTTGCACTCTGTATTTGCTGGCCAATCCTTTGAGGCAGAAAAAGTGGCAGGAGTTTGCTGCTAAATATATGAATTGAAGACCAGACTCTGATTAACCCGAGAGAGCCGATTCACGATTCAACCTGAATTGAGTATTATGCCGGTGAAGAACAGTAACTACATTGGATCCTTGGAGCATTGATGAGGAGTCTTCAAGAAGGGGTCCTGTTTCAGATCGGCATCCTTCTTATTTTGGTGGCCGCCGGTCTGGTTTGTGCCCAGGAGACCGGTGGCGGCTCTACGGAAAACTTTAAGCGGCCCTCAAACCCCTCGGTTTATCACCGACGCCAGGGCACGGACGCGGCGGCCGGCGGACGCACTACCGAGCCTGCCGAAACAAAACC
>Ga0209751_10000202_pt1 | contig 64418 bp, 64 predicted proteins | sample RifCSP13_1_FD_184019 | JGI IMG/M metagenome (GOLD analysis project Ga0209751, IMG submission 184019) | Soil microbial communities from Rifle, Colorado - Rifle CSP2_sed 13_1 (SPAdes) (version 2) | ecosystem: Environmental > Terrestrial > Deep subsurface > Rock core/Sediment | place: Rifle...
AGCTTAAGGACGGCACGTACAGGGACCTTTTTCATCCTCTGGACAAACCGACGAGGGATATGGTCGAAAAATGCGTGTTAAGCGAATACAAAAGGGTGGTGCAGCAGGGAGTGAAAAAGGCGATAGGCGCCGGCGGCGCGTAAAAGCGCCTGTCATGTATTACGTTAAGAGAGGGCGAGCCCGACCCATGCTTCGCATGGATGCCCCGACATCGGCTCGCCTTCTTTATTTTTGTGCTGGATAAAGAACCCCTTACCTGCTAAAATCGCAATCTATAATATTTCGAAAGCGCGGAGGTTAAAAGGTGAAGGGAGTCATTCTCGCGGGAGGCCTTGGCACGAGGCTTTATCCGCTTACAAAGGTTACCAATAAGCATCTCCTGCCGATATTCGACGCGCCGATGATATATTACCCCATAAAATGCCTCGTCAACGCCGGCGTAAAGGACATATTGATAGTGACCGGCGGCAATAACGCGGGGGACTTTTTGAAACTTCTCGGCAACGGCAAGGAGTTCGGCCTGAAGCACTTGAATTACACCTATCAGGAAGGGGAGGGCGGCATTGCCGATGCGCTGGGTCTGGCCGAGCATTTCGCCGAGGGGGAGAAAATTTGCGTTGTGCTCGGCGATAACATCATAGAAAAGAACATAATAGAGCCGGTGCGCGACTTTGAAAGGCAAAAAGACGGCGCAATGATAATTCTAAAGAAGGTGTCCGACCCCAAGCGTTTCGGTGTGCCGGTGTTTGACGGCAAAAGGATAGTAAAGATAGAGGAAAAACCGGCCGAACCCAAGTCAAATTACGCGGTAACCGGCCTTTACATGTACGACTCCGCGATATTCGACATCATAAAGACCTTGAAGCCTTCCGACAGGGGAGAGTTCGAGATAACCGACGTCAATAACTGTTACATACAAAAGGGCAACCTCGTCTGGCGCGAGCTGGAAGGCTGGTGGACCGACGCGGGGACGTTCTCTTCGCTCCTCTCGGCCAATAAGATGGTGGAGGAGACCGGGGCCAACAGGGTGTAGATTATGAGAGTGATTGTTACCGGTTCTAAAGGAATGCTCGCGAGGGACATAATCCCGGTTCTCGAGGAAAACCACGAAGTCTTGGAATTTTCGAAAGAATTTCTCGACATAACAGACCTTTCCAAAATCGAAAAAATCCTCGGCAACGAGAAGCCGGACGTTCTCATAAACTGCGCCGCTTATACCGCCGTGGATAGGGCCGAGAGCGAGCCGGAAAAGGCGTACCTCCTTAACGCGAAGGGCCCGGGAATCCTCGCCAAGGCCTGCCATAAGGCCGGAATAAGGCTTGTTCACGTCTCAACCGATTTCGTCTTCGACGGTAAAACGCCGCGCCCTTACAAAGAGGATGACGAGGTAAACCCTATCGGGGTTTACGGCAAATCGAAGTTAGAAGGCGAAATCGCGGTCAGATCTTCAACGGAAAACTACGTGATAGTGAGGACATCATGGCTCTACGGGCACGAAGGCGAGAGTTTCCCGGAAAAGATTCTGTCGAAGGCCTCTGCTCCGTCCGCCTCAGGCGGAGCGGACGAAACCATTTCCGTGGTGTTCGATCAGGTCGGAAGCCCCACTTACACGGTTGACCTCGCGCGAGCCGTGGAAAGGCTCCTTCCGGCGCCTCCGGGGGTGTATCATTTTTCCAACGAAGGGGTCGCGAGTTGGTATGATTTCGCGTACGCCGTTATCGAGGCGTTCAAGAAAAGAAAGGTTGAATTCAAACTCAAGGCCATAAAGCCGGTGCTGTCCGGGCAATACCGCGACCCGTCCTTCGGACGGGTACCCCGTGCCCCAAGGCCCGCGTACTCGGTCCTGGACAAGGCGAAGTATAAAAGCATAACAGGCATGGATATACCGCACTGGCTGGACGCGGTCGAGAGGTATGCGGAAAGGAAGATAGCGGGGTGATTGAAGGCGTCGTCGTAAAAGACATCTCTTTTCATAAAGACGCGAGGGGCTGGCTTGCCGAACTTTTCAGGACGGACGAGACGGCGGAAGACATGCATCCGCTTATGGGATACGTCTCCATGACGCTTCCCGGCGTTTCGAGGGGGCCGCACGAGCACGTAACCCAGACCGATTTTTTTTGTTTCGTCGGGCCTTCCTCGTTCAAGGTTTATCTGTGGGATACGAGGAGCGGCTCGAAAACCTTCGGGCAAAAGGTGGAATTTATCGCGGGAGAGGACTTGCCTAAGGCCGTTATGGTCCCGCCCGGGGTGGTTCACGCGTACAAGAATATCGGCGGAGCGCCGGGTTTTGTCTTCAACGCGCCGAATAGCCTTTACAAAGGGCAAGGCAGGAAAGAACCGGTGGACGAGATAAGGTACGAGGATAAGCCCGAGTCCGGCTTTATCCTCGATTAAACATCCTTCGGAGTCAAAGATGAACCTTCTCATAACGGGCGGGGCCGGTTTTATAGGGTCTAACTTCGTCCGCTACATGATGGGCAAGTATCCGGATTACAGAATCGTCAATTACGACAATCTTACTTACGCGGGGAATCTCGAAAGTTTAAAAGACGTGGAGAAAAGAAAAAACTACGTCTTCGTGAAAGGAGACGTGCTCGACTCCAAACTCCTCGACGAGACGTTTCGTAAATACTCGATTGACGGCGTGGCGCACCTTGCCGCCGAAAGCCACGTTGACCGCTCCATAATGAACCCCGTGGAGTTTTTGAAAACGAACGTCATGGGAACGCACGCCGTGCTCGAGGCAACGAGGAAGTATTGGAAGGAAAACCCCTCCGCAACGCGGCGCGTCTTCCTTAACGTTTCAACGGACGAGGTTTACGGCTCTATAGAGGGCAAGAGTTTTACCGAGGATTCCAATTATAATCCCAACAGCCCCTATTCGGCCTCCAAGGCCGGGGCAGACCATCTTGTGCGGGCATACGGGAAGACTTACGGGCTTCCCGCGATAACGACCCATTGCTCGAACAACTACGGCCCTTATCAGTTTCCCGAAAAACTCATCCCCGTCGTCATATTTAACGCTATCGAGGGCAAGCTTATTCCCGTGTACGGAGAGGGCAAGAACGTAAGGGACTGGCTTTACGTGGATGATCACTGCAAGGCGCTCGACGCCGTCATTCATAAAGGGATTCAGGGAGAGACGTATAACATCGGTGGAGACAACGAGTGGACGAACATAGACCTCGTGAGGCGCATCTGCTCGATACTCGACGAACTAAAACCCGCCAAAGAGCCTTATTCGTCTCTCATAAAATTCGTCACCGACAGGCCCGGGCATGATTTAAGGTATTCGATAGACGCCTCTAAAATCAGAAGGGAACTCGGCTGGTCGCCCGCGCCCCATGCTTTCGAGGATGCATTAAAAGAGACCGTGAAGTGGTATCTCGCGAACCCGGATTGGATAAACTGCGTAAAGAGCGGGGAATACACGGCGTACTATGAAAAGAACTATAAGGGGAGATAACCGGTGAGCGCGCGCGTGTTTCGCGAATTTCGGCGTAACAAGAACGTGCGTTGATAAGGACGAGGAAAAGACAAAGGCCCTCGGAAGAGGCGAAAAGGCCCGGCATTTAAGAAATAACTTGACTAATGACGGTTGCGTGATATATCTTTAAAGAGGTGTTGTCATCGATATGTTCGAGAATAATAGCGGCAAGGCTTCGATACGCACTGTTTTCTGGATAGTCTTCCTCGGGGCCGCCGTGTACGCGGGGTTTCTTATAGGGGTTCCGCACGTTACCAATAAGATGCTCGATTACGAGGTTGAAAACGCGGCCAAGAACGCCGCTCATTACAGAGACGAAGAAATACTCAAGAACGTTCTCGAAAAGGCTCATTTCTGGTATATACCGATAGACAAGGACAATGTCCGCATCGAAAGAACAAAGGAAGACATAGTCATAGAGATTAAGTACGAAGTAATAGTGGATTTTTTCGGCAAATATCAACAGACGTTATACTTCGACATCTATGCCTATGAACCGATTAAGGCGGAATTAAGCAGGTAGGGGCACGATGCATCGTGCCCCTACAACCCGAAACCCCTTTTAACTTAATCCCGAGAGGTTAAGAAAGGGAGAGGTAATGACAAGGACTGTTTTCGCAATCGAATTCAATCGAACTCCGCGCTCTTAAAAGGGCGTGGAGTTTTTTTTTGGCGGGTGTCGCATGAAGAAAAAACTCATACTGGACGAAAAGGCGATAGACAGGGCTCTTTCGAGAATCGCGCACGAGATACTCGAAAAGAATAAGGGCGCGGAAGGTCTTGTCCTGTTGGGGATTCCTACGCGCGGTTATCACGTCGCCTCGCGCCTCGCCTCCGTCATAGACTCGATAGAAAAGGGCAAGACGCCTTACGGCGCGATCGACGCCACTCTTTACCGCGACGACATAGGCATGAAAGAGACGAAGCCTCTCCGGAAAACCGACATACCGATACCGATTGACGGCAGGGTCGTCGTCATGGTTGACGACGTTCTCTTTACAGGGCGCACCATAAGAGCCGCCATGAACGCCCTCATGGACTTCGGGCGCCCGAACTGCATACAACTCGCGGTTCTTGTGGACAGGGGGCACAGGGAACTTCCCATAAGGGCGGATTACGTCGGGAAAAACGTCCCGACCTCGCTTAAGGAAGAAATTAAAGTGTATCTTTCCGAGGTGGACGGAGTTAACGAAGTAGTGTCCATTACTGCCGAAGAGAAACAATGAGGGGAAGCGATGAGGCTTAAACGAAAAGACCTGCTCGGCATCGAGGAACTCGAAAAAGACGAGATAGAGCTTATTCTTTCCTCGGCAGAGTCGTTTAAAGAGGTCTCGACGCGCGAGATAAAGAAGGTGCCGACTCTTCGCGGCAAGACCGTCATAAACCTCTTTTACGAGGCCTCGACGAGGACGCGCACGTCTTTCGAGCTCGCGGCAAAGAGGATGAGCGCGGACGCGATAAACATCTCGGTTTCCGCGAGTTCCGTTTCAAAGGGAGAGACGCTTAAGGATACGGTCTTGAATCTCGAGGCCATGAATCCCGACTGTGTCGTGGTGCGGCATTCTTCCTCAGGCGCTCCTCACATGATAGCCCGCCACCTCAAGTCGAGCGTGGTGAACGCGGGGGACGGCGCGCACGAACACCCGTCGCAGGCGCTTCTGGATTTGTTCACAATAAAGGAAAAATCGGGAGAAATAAACGGGCTTAATATCGCGATAATAGGCGATATAGCCCACTCGCGAGTGGCGAGGTCCAATATCCACGGCTTTACCAAGCTCGGCGCCAAGGTTACTGTCTGCGGCCCTCCCACAATGATACCACCGGGCATAGAATCATTAGGTTGCCGCGTTACGCACGACATGACCGAGGCGATAAAACATGCCGACGTAATAATGATGTTAAGGCTTCAGTTAGAGAGGCAAAAAAAGGGGCTCTTCCCGTCCGTGAGGGAGTATTCATCGCTTTACGGGCTTAATAAAGAGAGGTTAAAGAAGGCAAAAAAAGGCGTCTTGATAATGCATCCGGGGCCGGTAAATAGAGGCGTTGAAATCTCGCCCGAGGTGGCTGACGGGGAGCACTCCCTCATACTCGAGCAGGTTACTAACGGAGTGGCGATAAGGATGAGTATATTTTATCTTCTCTTGGGCGGGGTCAAGGAATAATGAAAAGGCTGCTTCTTAAAGGCGGAAGGGTAATGGACCCGGAAGCGGGCATTGACGGGCTTTACGATATTGTCGTGATGGGAGGCCGCGTCGCGTCAATAAAGCCGTCGGAAGGAAGCCTTGAGACCACGGAAGGCTGGGACGTCGTTGATTGCACCGGGCTTATCGTAATGCCCGGACTTATAGACCTTCACGTGCATCTGAGGGAGCCGGGCGAGGAGTATAAAGAGACCATAAAGACAGGTTGCGAGGCCGCGGCGGCCGGAGGCGTTACCACTCTTTTTTGTATGCCCAACACAAAACCAGTGAACGACAATGAATCAATAACGAGATTCATAAAAAAGCAGGCCGAAGTTTCAGGCGTTAACGTGCATCCGGTCGGGGCGATAAGCGCGGGGCTTAAAGGCGAAAGCCTTTCCAACATGGCGGAGCTTAAAGAATCGGGCTGCCTTGCCGTGTCCGACGACGGAAGGCCTGTTATTGACGCTTCTTTAATGAGACGCGCTCTGGAGTATTCAAAGGCCTTCGGCTTGACTGTCATATCCCACGCCGAGGATGTTGCTCTTTCCGTTGACGGGGTAATGAACGAAGGCGCGGTTTCGACGAGGCTCGGGCTTAAGGGCGCTCCGTCTCAGGCCGAAGAGGTCATGGTGGCGCGGGACATACTCTTGTCAGAGCTTACGAACGGAAAACTCCACATAGCCCACGTGAGCGCCAAAGGCTCGGTGGAGTTAATAAGGGCGGCCAAGAAAAGAGGGGTTAAGGTTACTGCCGAGGCAACGCCCCATCATCTGACCCTTACGGACGAATCCGTAATCGGCTACGACACGGACTTCAAGATGAACCCGCCTCTCAGGACAAAGGAAGACGTAGAGGCTTTGAGGGAAGGGCTTAAGGACGGCACGATTGATTGCGTTGCGACCGACCACGCGCCTCATTCTTCCGTTGAAAAGGACGTTGAGTTTGACCGCGCCTCAAACGGCGTCGTCGGGCTTGAAACGTCTTTGGCGGTCATGCTTTCTCTCGTCAACCAAGGAGTCTTTACTCTTACGGATGTTGTCCGCTTCATGTCGGCTAATCCGGCGAAGGTCATGGCTATCGCCGGGGGAACGCTCAAGCTCGGAAGCGTCGCGGACATGGCTATAGTTGACCTTGAAAAGAAATGGATTGTCGAGCCTTCGAGCTTCAAGTCGAAAGGCAGGAACACGCCGTTTAAGGGAAAAGAATTAAAGGGCAAGGTGGTAAAGACCATAGCGGCCGGGAACGTGATATACGAGGCATAGAAAAACATAAGCCGTTCGCCCTGAGTAGTGAGCCTGTCGAACTATCGAAGGGTCGAACGATTAAGTATCAATAGTGAGAAGTAAGTTTTTCCCCCTCTCCCTTTCAAAAAGGAGATGTTTTTAAACCCTCTCCCCTTGCGGGAGAGGGTAGAGCCCGTCCTGAGCCTCCGCCTGAGGCGGACGAAGGAGTGAGGGGTAAAGTTTTGTTATGTTTTTAAAAGTTGGAATCACGGAGATTAATCAGTGAAAAGAAAACCCGCAATACTCGTCCTTTCTGACGGAACAGTGTTCGAGGGATATGCGTTCGGAGCCGAAGGCGAAACCATCGGAGAGGTCGTTTTCAACACCTCCATGACCGGCTATCAGGAAATCCTGACAGACCCTTCTTATAAGGGGCAGATTGTTACGATGACCTACACGGAGCAGGGCAACTACGGCGTAAATTCCGAAGACGTGGAGTCTTGGAGGCCGTGGGTGGAGGGTTTTATAGTGAAAGACCCCGCGACGAGGCCGAGTAACTGGAGATACGAAAAAGAAAGAACAGGGCTTGAGGATTATCTCAAAAAAAATAATATAGTCGGCATCTGCGGCATAGACACAAGGGCGCTTACAAGGCGCTTAAGGGAGAAGGGCGCCATGGAAGGAGTTATCTCGACCATTTCTTCTCCTGAGATTGCTTATGAAAAGGCCGTTAAGTTCGATAGTATTGTCGGAAAAGACCTTGTGAAAGAAGTCTCGTGCAAAGAACCTTATAAATGGGACGAGGGGCTTTGGAATATCGAAGGCGGTTATTCGAAACCCTCTCTACTTCAAGAAGGAGATGCTTTTTCTCCCTCTCCCGGGGAACCCACCCGAAGGGAAGGGTCTGGAGAGGGTGGGGTGAGGGGTAAAGAGGGTGAGGAAAGATTCAAGGTTATTGCCTACGACTTCGGCATAAAACGCAATATCTTGAGAAATCTCGTCTCGTCAGGTTGCGACGTTACGGTCGTGCCTGCGGATACTCTGGCCGATAAAGTCCTCGGCATGGAGCCTGACGGCATTTTTCTCTCGAACGGCCCCGGAGACCCGGAGCCGGTGAAATACGCGCAGGATAATATCAAAAAACTCATAGGCAAAAAGCCCATATTCGGAATATGCCTCGGGCATCAGTTGTTGAGTCTCGCGCTCGGAGGAAAGACTTATAAACTCAAGTTCGGGCACAGGGGAGGGAACCAGCCCGTCAAGGATTTGAAGACAGGCAAGGTGGAGATAACCTGCCAGAATCACAGCTTTTCAGTTGATATGGATTCCCTTAAAGGCATAGCGGAACTTACTCACGTGAACCTTAACGACAATACGGTCGAGGGGCTTCTTGACGGGAAGGGAAGGTTCTTCTCGGTCCAGTACCATCCCGAGGCCTCTCCCGGCCCGCACGACGCGGCCTATCTTTTCAAGAGGTTTACGAAGATGATGGGGAAGTAGGGGGTATTGGTTTTGAATCAAACCGCATCATTGACATACAGTGTAATTCAATGTAATATATTGGTATGCGAGGAGGTATTTTTACCATGCTTACCGTCCAGAAGAGTCTTAGGATACCGAAGGATATAATCGAGGAAATAGAGGAAGTCGCGAAGGATTCGGGAAGGGATTTCACTTCCGCCGCGAACGAACTCCTTACCGAAGGGTTGAAGGCGCACCGTTGTCCGGGGATAGTTTTCTCCGAAGGGGTGAGCGGAAAGAGGGCGAGGATAGCCGGAACCGGCATAGAGGTATGGGAGTTGGTGGCGGCCTATAAAAGCGTAAACAAGGATTACAAGCGGCTCAGAAAAACCTATCACTGGCTGACCGAGCAGCAGATAAAATCCGCGATGGGTTACTATGCCCTTTATGCCGAAGAGATAGAGAATCTCATTTCCGAAAACGAGGGCGTAACCGCCGTGGCAATCAAGAAGAAGTTCCCGTTTCTTGCCGGGGCCGGGCGGTGAGGTATTACATAGATGAGGACATGAGTCCGAGGATTGCCGGGATTTTGAGAAAAAACGGGATAGACGCCATAAGCGCCCATGAGGCGGGAATGTTGCAGGCGAGCGATTTGGAACAGTTGGAGTACGCCTCGAACGAAAAGAGATGCCTCGTAACGCGCAACAGAAACGACTTCGTAAAACTTACCGTGCGGTTCTTTAACGAGAGCAGACCCCACTTCGGGGTCATGATAGTTCCGTATTCGTATCCCGGCGATAAATTCAGCCGCATAGCGGACGCCCTTAAGCGATACGCCCTCAGGCATAAAGAAGGAATGCCGCCATATGGCATAGATTTTCTGTAGGGGGTCTTGTGGAGGAGATGGGTGGAATGAAGGAGAAAGCGCATGAATCAAAAAAAGATTCCTGGACACGAGATAGTTAAAAACAAGGTCGAAAAAGTTGACAGTCGTATCGAGATTGAAGCTGTCAAGGAAGACTTCGATACAGAGACATATCTATTCCACCTGGGAAAAGACGGGAAGAAATGTGAAGTTGCATTGTCTCGTGATTTACTCGATGATTTAAGAGATTGTAATGCGCCAAAAGGTTCTCATTATTGGCAGTCCCTTGAAAGGGAATTAACATACAAGATAATTACATCAATGCAATTTTCCGGATTTATTCCATTTTCATCGGATATCTTTTTTGAAGATAATCAAGATTGGGAAGAAAAGGGGGTAGCAAGCATTCCTTTTTGTTGTTCCGCAAATGGGTATGAGATTTTTCAACGTGGATTAAAAAAACTTTATGATCACCTGCTTTTCCTAAAGTGCGATACTGGCCATTTGAACATTGCATTTCCTTATGAAGAAGATATGCAGCGCATAGGAAGAATGATTGCGTACAGAGAAGATGAGATTAACAAAGAAGGATCCGATGCCCAATTTAAAGATTCTATTTCTTTGTGTAGTCGAAGACACCTTAAGGCTGCTCTCCTTATAGAATTTGTTGGATTGGAAGATGAATTAAAAAAAGAATATCTCAAGGCATTTAATGATGGAATTACGCAAAAGGTTAAAGAGATCTTTGGTTTCCTTACGTCCGATGTTTTTGAAAAAGTTAGGATACCGGAATATTTAGAGGGAATAAAACCAACCCCGGTAAAGGTTGTCCCGAAAAGCACAAATTGTAAAGTATATGATGTGGTTCTGTCGTTTGCTGGAGAAGATAGGAAGCATGCTGAAAAATTGGCATCGCTATTAAAAAGCGGTGGTTTTAAAGTGTTTTATGACAAATATGAAGAAGCTACTTTGTGGGGGAAAGATCTATACGAGCATTTGTCTGAAGTCTATAGTAAACACGGTAAATATTGTGTGATGTTCTTATCTGTTTACTATGCTAAGAAGCAGTGGACTACACATGAAAGAAAGAGCGCACAAGAAAGGGCGTTTAATGAGAACAAGGAATATATTTTGCCAATAAGAATAGATAATACGGAAATACCGGGCATTCACGGTACGATTGGTTATTTAGATTTGAGAGAGAAAACTATTGAAGAAATATACAATATTTTAAGAGGAAAATTATCCGAGTAACATGCAAACCCTCCATAAAATAATCCTCGGCGATTCGAGGCGGATGAGGGAACTTAAGGACGAGTCAGCCCATTTTGTCGTTACCTATTCACCTTACTGGCATTTGAAGGACTACGGGAACGATAATCAGATAGGTTTTAACGATCGTTACAAGGATTATATAAGTAACTTTAACTTACAAAACCCCCCAAGGAGAGAATCGAATGCCAAAGAAGAAAAGCGCGGCAGCAAGAAAAGGCCCTATCTCTAAGTTCATGGAAACAAACTACCTCCACTTCAACGCCGCGGCGATGGTGGACGCGGCAAAGGGGTACGAGGCCCATCTCAAGAAGAAAGGCAAGATGATGATTACGCTCGCCGGAGCCATGAGCACGGCCGAGCTCGGCAAATCCCTCGCCGAGATGATTCGCAGGAAAAAGGTGGACATAATAACCTGCACAGGGGCGAACCTCGAAGAGGACGTGTTTAACCTCGTGGCGCACGACTATTACAAGAGGATTCCAAATTACAGGGACCTCACTCCCAAGGACGAATGGAAACTCCTCCAAAAAGGTTTTAACCGCGTTACCGACACCTGCATCCCCGAAGGCGAGGCCATAAGGAGGATAGAGCACAATATCCTGAAACTCTGGAAAGACGCGAACGGCTCGGGCAAGAGATATCTCCCGCACGAGTATTTTTACAAGATGCTAAAGAGCGGCGTTTTGAAAAAATACTACCAGATACCTCCGAAAGACAGTTGGCTCCTCGCCGCGGCAGAGAGAAACCTTCCGATAATAGTTCCCGGATGGGAGGACTCGACCCTCGGAAATATCTTCGCCTCTTATTGCATAACCGGAGAACTCAAGCCTTCGACCATGAGGTCCGGCATAGAGTATATGACAGTGCTTGCCGATTGGTATGTCAAAAACAGCGGCGGCAATGGCATAGGGTTTTTCCAGATAGGAGGAGGCATCGCGGGGGATTTTCCGATATGCGTCGTGCCCATGCTCCAGCAGGACTTGAGGCTCAAGAAAACGCCTTTCTGGAGTTACTTCTGCCAGATATCGGACTCGACCACGAGTTACGGCTCTTATTCCGGAGCGGTGCCGAATGAAAAAATCACGTGGGGGAAATTGAGCATAGAGGCGCCGAAGTTCGTGATAGAGTCCGACGCGACGATTGTGGCTCCGCTCGTCTTCGCGTGGATTTTAGGCTGGTAATGCTATTTTCCGGGATTGCCACGGTCGATGAAACCGTCCGCCTTAGGCGGAAATGACTGTCTTATATTAGAGCGTCATCGCGAGGGCGTTCGACCCTTCGACAGGCTCAGGGCGAACGGCTTGCAAGCGGCGAAATTCTTTACCTGTCATTGCGAGGGGCAAATTTTTTTATCTGTCATTGCGAGGGGCTTCACCCCGAAGCAATCTCTTTTTCAGACCGTCTTTAATGGATTTATGGACGTTATTATCTTCGGGAGGACGTAATTGCCCAAGCGCACTGACATAAAAAAGATTCTCCTCATAGGCTCGGGCCCGATCGTCATAGGCCAGGGCTGCGAGTTCGATTACTCCGGCACTCAGGCATGCAAGGCCTTAAGGGAAGAGGGCTACGAGGTGGTGCTCGTGAACTCGAACCCCGCGACCATCATGACAGACCCGGAACTCGCGGACAGGACTTATATCGAGCCCATCACCCCGGAGATTGTCGAAAAAATAATCGAGAGGGAAAAGCCCGACGCGCTTCTTCCGACCATGGGCGGCCAGACCGCTCTTAATATCGCGGTCAAACTCGCGGAAAGCGGGTTTCTCGAAAAGCACAAAGTCGAGATGATAGGCGCGAAACTGCCCGCCATAAAAAAGGCCGAGGACAGGGAACTCTTCAAAGAGGCAATGCAAAAACTCGGACTCGAGGTGCCGGAAAGCTCGCTCGTTAAGAGTCTCGCCGAGGCGTGCGAAGTCGTGGAAAGATTCTCCTACCCCGTGATACTCAGGCCGTCTTTCACCTTGGGCGGCACCGGCGGCGGCATTGCGTATAACAGGGAAGAGTACGAAAAGATGGTCAAGTTCGGACTCGACGCGAGTCCGACGCGCGAGATGCTCATCGAAGAATCGGTCATAGGGTGGAAGGAATACGAACTTGAGGTCATGCGCGACAGGATGGATAACGTCGTCATAATCTGCTCCATAGAGAACTTCGACCCCATGGGCGTGCATACGGGAGATTCCATAACCGTGGCACCCGCCCAGACCCTGACTGACAAAGAATACCAGATAATGAGGGACGCGGCCGTGAGGATAATCCGCGAGATAGGAGTTGACACAGGAGGAAGCAACATCCAGTTCTCGGTTAACCCTGAAAACGGGCGTATCTGCGTCATAGAGATGAACCCGAGGGTTTCGAGGAGTTCGGCGCTCGCGAGCAAGGCGACAGGATTTCCAATAGCCAAGATAGCGGCCAAATTGGCAATAGGCTACACGCTTGACGAGATACCGAACGACATCACCAAGAAAACCCCTGCCTCTTTCGAGCCTACGATTGATTACGTCGTGACGAAGATTCCCCGCTTTACGTTCGAGAAATTCCCAAAGGCAGACTCGACTCTGACGACACAGATGAAATCAGTAGGCGAGGTCATGAGCATTGGAAGGACTTTCAAAGAGTCGTTCCAGAAGGCTCTGCGCTCTCTTGAAACAGGCGCGCACGGGTTAAAAAAGATTATCAGGAAGACGAGGGCGGAGGTGTTTTTCAAGCCCGCTGAAGAAGAAATTGACGTATTAAGGGCTGAACTTAAAACCCCGCGGCCGGACAGGCCCTTTTATATGGCAGAGGCATTCAGGGCGGGGTTCAGCGTGGACGAGGTTTACGACTTAACGAGGATTGACCAATGGTTTCTTGAAAACATAAAAGAGCTTGTGGAGTTTGAAAACGAAATCCATGAGGCATCCAAAAAGGGAAACCTTACCGAAGATATTTTAAGGAGGGCAAAGGAAGACGGTTTTTCGGACGCGATGCTGGCGTCGCTTGCCGGTAAAACCCAAAAAGACATACGCGCGATGAGAAAGAAGTTCGCGATAGAGCCTGTTTATAAATGTGTTGACACGTGCGCCGCGGAGTTCGAGGCATTTACGCCTTATCTTTATTCGACTTACGAGCGGCCTTTTTACAATATAAAAGATAAAAAGAAAAAGGCCGAGTGCGAGGCAAATCCGACCGACAGGAAGAAGGTCATGATACTCGGAAGCGGGCCCAATAGAATCGGGCAGGGCATAGAGTTCGATTACTGTTGCGTTCACGCGAGTTTCGCGCTTAAAGAAGAGGGCATAGAATCAATAATGGTCAACTGTAATCCCGAGACGGTCTCGACCGATTATGACACGTCCGACAGGCTTTACTTCGAACCTCTCACCTTCGAGGACGTGATGGCGATAGTTGAGAAGGAAAAGCCTTACGGAGTAATCGTGCAACTCGGCGGGCAAACGCCTTTAAAACTCTCGGTGCCTCTCGAGAAGGCGGGAGTCAGGATACTCGGCACTTCTCCGGATTCGATTGACATGGCCGAGAACAGGGAGCGCTTCGACAACCTCCTTGAAAAACTTCGCATCAAAAAACCCGATAGCGGCACGGCGAGAAGCATCGAGGAGGCGGTTAAGATAGCCGGAAGAATCGGCTATCCGGTAATGGTAAGGCCGTCCTATGTTTTGGGAGGCCGCGCCATGGAGATAGTTTATGACGAGGTAAGCCTCATGGAATACATGACGCGCGCGGTCGAGGCGAGCCCCGAGCATCCCGTTCTCGTTGACAAGTTTTTGGACGGAGCAATCGAGGTTGACGTTGATTGCGTGAGCGACGGAGAGACGTTCGTCATAGCGGGGGTGATGGAGCACATAGAAGAGGCGGGAATACATTCGGGCGATTCGGCGTGCTCGCTCCCTCCTTATTCGCTCGATAAAAAAATACTCGACGAGATAAGGCGCGAGACAAAGGCGCTTGCCAAGGAACTCAAGGTAGTGGGGCTTATGAACGTTCAGTTCGCGATAAAGGACGGGGTTGTCTATATACTCGAAGTGAATCCGCGCGCCTCGCGCACCATTCCATTCGTGAGCAAGGCGATCGGAAGGCCTCTCGCCAAGATAGCGACGAAACTCATGACAGGAAGGACTTTGAAGGAACTCGGCTTTATCGAAGAGGTCATACCCGCTTACACGTCCGTCAAAGAAGCCGTGTTTCCTTTTATAAAGTTCCCCGGCGTTGATACGCTTCTTGGCCCTGAGATGAAATCAACGGGCGAGGTTATGGGCATTGGCGAGGATTTCGGAAAGGCGTTCGCAAAGGCTCAATTAGCGGCAGGGAACACGCTGCCTCTTAAGGGGAATGTATTCGTCAGCGTAAGGGACGCTGACAAGGAAGCCATAGTCAGGGTGGTGCGCGAATTAAAGGACATGGGCTTTAACATCATCGCCACGCGCGGCACTGCGAAATATCTGAACGAAAAAGGCGTAGAGGCCGAACTCGTTTTGAAAGTCATAGAGGGAAGGCCGAATATAGTTGACAGGATAAAAAGCAATGAAATAGCCGCCGTGATAAATTCGTCCTTCGGGGCTAAGAGCGTCGCCGATTCTTACTCCATAAGAAGGAGCTCGATAGAGATGGGGCTTCCGTATTTCACGACAGTCTCCGGGGCCCATGCCGCGACAAAGGCCATAAAGGCGATTTTAAAAGAGGGGCTTTCGGTCAAGACGGTGCAGGAATGGCAGGGAGATTGACTTATTTTTCATTTTCGTAGGGCAACCCTTTAGAGCCTGCCCCCGCAATCTTAAGCGGATGGTTGCGTTCTTACCGTAGGGGCACGATGCATCGTGCCCCTACTAAAGCCTTGCCCTACGTTTAGAGATTGCTTAACGTTGTCTCGATGCCCGATTTGTAATTATCGAAGATTGGGTGATATAATTTTGTCCGTGGATTTTGAGAGGACGGAAATGAAAAAATGAAACTACTTTTCCCAAAATGCCCCGTGCGCGGAGGGGGAAGGCTTGTAGGGTGGATTAACGTAACGTAATCCAATCCAATCCAATCTACAAAACCCGTCTAATATGCAATATGCTATGAAGAAGATAATCTCGGCACAACTCATTGTATTTTTCGTTATTTCTTTTGTAAATGTCGTTTTGTCCGCAGAGGAGCCTTTGCCCGAGAGGCGGCCGGAGAAGAACAGATACAACAGATACAAATACGACGAGAGAAGACATCCTCAACTCAAATACGACGAATACGGACAGATAGACCCTTCGCCCGACAGAATCGCTATAGAGCATCTTCCGAGGGACGGTTTTGGTTTTGTTGATTGGTCGACGGCGCTGAAGGACGGTTTCATTGTGCCCAGAGACAGCGTTATGGCCGATGGCGAAGAGGTTACCGTTGTTTATTCGGACCGCATAGTCATTAAGCCGCGCAAGGATTTTATGCCGGATGTCATTTTTCCTCACGGCGCGCATAATCTATGGCTCAATTGCAGTAATTGCCATCCCGATATATTCGCTATGAAGACAGGCGCATCCGGCATGTCCATGACCGGCATATGGAAGGGCGAGTTCTGCGGGCGCTGCCACGACAGAGTTGCCTTTCCGATAAGAAATTGTTTCAGATGCCATTCCGGCCCGAAAAAGTGGTAGGTTGTTTTTCGACGTAACAGCCTTGCGGATACCGGCGTTGCTTCTCGGTTCGTCGTTGCGGCGTATGTAAAGATACGCCGCACTACTCTCCCGACCCGCGCCGCTTGGCGCGGGTGCCCCCTGCTTTATTTTGACGCTCCGGGAGGTGAAAGTTTTTCTTAAGGGTTGTAAATTTTTCAGAATTCTGATATTCTGAAATCAGCAATATGAAGGCGAAAGGGCGGGTTGAAAAATGCAAGACGTTAAACCGATAATCGCCGAGATAAAATCGCGCGGTCAATTGACCATTCCCAAGAAGATAAGGGAGAGGAGCCATCTCGAAGAAGGGCAGGCCGTCTCGATAATATCGGTCGGAGATTCCGTCATAGTAACTCCCAGAAGACTTACCCTCGACGAGGCGAGAGTCCGGATAGGCAGGATGCTTAAAGAATCCGGCCTTTCCGCTGAAGAGGTGTTGAAGGGGCTCAAGGAAGAAAGAGAAACGGTTTATAAAGAGACCTATGGCAAGAAGAGCCGTTAGGGTCTTTCTCGATTCGAACGTGATTCTTTCCGGCCTTATTTCAAATAAAGGCGCGCCGCGCGTCATCCTTGACATATTGAGTCTGGGGCTTCCGTTTCTTGCGGCCATGACAGGGCGGTACAACATAATCGAGATCGAGCGCAATCTGGCCAAAAAACTGCCTAAAGCGCTGCCCGTATATAAAGAATATCTTCCACGGATAAATCTCGAGATTGTTCCTTTGCCGAAAACGCTCGAGATGAAAAATATTTACGGAAGCGTCGCGGATAAGGACGTTCCGGTCATTGTCTCGGCCGTCAATGGAAAGGCGGACTTTCTTGTGACCGGGGACAAGAAAGACTTTGCGAAACTTAAGGAGAAAAAGACCTGTCCGTTCAAGATAGTTAGCCCTTCGGAGTTTGTTGACGTAATACTGCCGGAGGTGTTTAAGGAGATTGAGGGGTAGGGGACGCAAGGACGGTGCAGGAGTGGCAGGGGGAATGACTTGTTTTTATTTTCGTAGCGCCTCCATTTAGGGTTGCGTCTTTGAGCAAGGCTAAAGCCTTGCCCTACGTTTAGAGATTGCTTAACGTTGCCTCGATGTCCGATTTGTAATTGCCGGAGATTAGGCGGTATAATTTTGTTCGTGGATTTTGAAGGTCGGGTGGAAATGAAAGAAATGAAACTACTTTTTCCAAAATGCCCCGTGTGCGGAGGGGAAGTTGCCTTGAAAGTCGTGGAAAAACTTTTAAGGGGCGGTAAAAACACGGCCTTAATCAAGGTCAAGGCCGAGGTTTGTCTGCATTGCGGCGAGCGGTTGTATTCTCCCGATACCGTAAGAAAGTTCGAGGAGGTCAGAAGGAAACTTGAGGAGGAAAAAGTGAAAGGGCTTAAAGTCATGGGCAAGAGTTTCAAGGTGGCGTAGGGGGGAAACTATACTGTTGGGTTTGTTCTTATGTGTTTCAATAAATTTAAGTGTAATGGAGGGGAAGATGAAGTTACGACTTAAAAGGATACAGTATAGTAAGTTAAATCCCAAACAAAAAGAGATCTATAATTTCCAAAGGCTGTCCGCTATTCTTGCAGAATTTGGCTACATGACGTATAGGTTGGGTGATGATTGGCAAGGGGCAGATTTTATTGCTCAGCATGTTGACGGTAAAACTTTCATTAAGGTGCAACTCAAGGGTAGGCTACATCTTAGCGAGAAGTATTGCGGCAAGGATCTGTGCACAGCGTTTCCTAATGATAATTATAATGAATGGTATTTGTTTCCACATGATAAATTACTAAAAAAGTTCCACAACAAAGCACGTACGAAAGGAACGAAATTATGGAAAGGAAGATCATTTCCGAAATTGACTAAGGATGCAAAAGAGTTGCTCAAGCCATACCTAATCCCTAATTTAATATGATGTTAGTCCAAATTTATAAAAACCAAGGCATCATATATGCCCCCTAAACCCCCTCAAACTTTTTCTCAAATCCTTGATTCTCTTCTTAAGCCCCTTACCTTTGCCTCCAAGGACAACTTCGCCCATCTTCATACCGTCAAGGGCATGGAGCATCTTGTGGAGTCTCTTTGCAAGGATGCCGCTTTTATTCCGGATTCCCGCTCAAAACACTGTCCGCATAAATGCGAGACCTCGCCTGCGGCGGGCGGGAATGACAAAATGAGGCAGACCATTGACGTTTCAGGCAAGAAGGCTTTTGACGAGATGGTTTTGATTTTCAAGGGTTTTGACGGGCTTTCGGACGAGGCGAAGAAAGAGCGGATAAAAAGGGCTATTGAGGTTATAGAAGGGATTAAATTGTCCCCCTCACCCCTGCCCTCCCCCACAAGGGGGGAGGGGGACAATGCATCTAAAAGGAGAGAGGGAGATATTGCCCACTCACCCCAACCCTCTCCCCATCCGCCTCAGGCGGGGGGAGAGGGAGTTATTGCGCCTTCGCTTCAATCCTCAATCCCTCCTGACCTCCCTTTGAAAAAGGGAGGAATCGCTCCCCGAATGGGAGAGGGTAAACTAACCCCCTCTGAATTGGCAAAAAACCTCGAAAAACTCAAAACCCCCTTACAGTACATAAAAGGCATTGGCCCGAAATTAGGCGAGAGGCTCGCGAAAAAGGGGCTCTCCACTGTCGAGGATATTCTCTACTATCTTCCCATCCGCTACGAAGACAGGCGCAACATGAAAAAAATCGCCGAACTCTCCCACGGACAAAACGAGGTGGCGACAGGGGAGGTCATGGCCTCGGGCGAGGCCTTCTACGGAAGAAGAAAACTCTTTGAGGCGGTCGTAACCGACGGCACGGGGTATCTTAAACTCAAGTGGTTTAATTACCGCTCCTCTTACATGAAGGAGCGATACAAGCAGGGGAAAAGGCTCGTTGCCTACGGCCAGGTGTCCGCGTTCGGAAGCCAAAAGGAGATGATTCATCCTGACGTGGAGTTCATGGAGGCGGACGATGATTCCGCCAATCTTAAAGGCATAATGCCGGTCTATTCGCATATAGACAGCATGCACCAGAAGACCATAAGAAAACTCGCCATGGGTATTGTCGAGGATTACGCCAAGTTCGCCGTAAGCGGCGCGCCCGAAGACGTTGTTGCGAGGCGCGGGTTTATGGGGTTAGGGGAGGCTTTTTTGAACGCGCACGGGTTGATTCCCCCTCACCCCAACCCTCTCCCGCGAGGGGAGAGGGAGAGGGTAAGTTCCGAAGGGGAGAGGGAACAAAAAAAATCCCTCACCCCAACCCTCTCCCCGGAAGGGAGAGGGAGACAATCAATTCCCCCGACCCATGCTTCGCATGGGTACCCCGCCAACCCTCTCCCGCGAGGGGAGAGGGAGACAGTAAGTTCCGAAGGGGAGAGGGAACAAAAAAAATCCCTCACCCCGACCCTCCCCCATCCGCCTCAGGCGGAGGGGAGGGAGGTAATCCCCCCCGCCCCCCCTTTGGAAAAGGAGGGAGAGAAAAAGGGAACTTTGGGAAAAGGGGAAGAAAGCGCCTCCGCCCTCGCCAAAAAAAGCCTCGTGTTCGACGAACTCTTTTCCCTTGAACTCGGCCTTGCTTTGAGAAGAAAGGAAATAAAAAAAGAGGGCGGGATCGTGATAGAGCAGAAAGTCAACGGGCTTGAAAAGAAACTCCTCGCGCTCCTGCCCTTTGAGCTTACTCAGGCGCAAAAGAGGACTTTGGTTGAGATAAAAAAAGACCTGTCGTCAGGCTCTCCCATGAACCGCCTCATACAAGGGGACGTGGGCTCCGGGAAGACAGTCGTAAGTTTTATCGCCGCGCTTATTGCAATCGAATCAGGTTATCAGGCCGCGATAATGGCGCCTACCGAGATACTTGCCGAGCAACATTATCTCACGACTCATAAGTATGCGGAATCATTAGGGATAAAAGTAACCATTCTTACGGGCGGAATCAAATCTCAGGCCAAAAAAAAGGCGCTCGAAGCGATTGGAAAAGGCGATGTGGATTTGGTGATAGGCACTCACGCCCTCATACAAAAAGGCGTGGAGTTCAAAAGGCTCGGTCTTGCCGTAGTTGACGAGCAACACCGATTCGGGGTCGTGCAGAGGGTGGAACTCAAGAAAAAGGGCGCGAAAACCCTCTCTCCCCACATACTCGTAATGACCGCCACTCCCATTCCGAGGACTCTTTCCATGACCGTGTTCGGAGATCTGGACGTCTCGATAATAGACGAACTCCCGAAGGGCAGAAAGCCGGTCTTGACCAAACTCCTTCGGGAAAAGGACAGGCAGGCAGCCTATAATATGATAGAGGCGGAAATTAACTCCGGCGCTCAGGCATACATCGTTTATCCTCTTGTCGAAACCCACGAGGAACTTTCTTTAAAGGACGCCACCACAATGAAAGAGCGCCTTGAAAAGGAGGTCTTCGTTAAATATAAGGTAGGGCTTATCCACGGCAGGATGAAAAGCGATGAGAAGGAATCAATCATGCGGGCGTTCAAGGAAAAATCCATTGACATACTAGTCTCGACCACCGTCATAGAGGTTGGGGTTGACGTGCCGAACGCCTCGATAATACTCATAGAGCATGCCGAGAGGTTCGGCCTCGCGCAACTCCACCAGTTGAGGGGCCGCGTGGGTCGAGGAGAGCGGCCTTCCATTTGCCTTCTTTTGGCGCAGTACGCGGCTAACGAGGACACATGGAAGAGGCTTAAGGTTCTGGAAAGGACCATGGACGGATTTCAAATAGCGGAGGAGGATTTGAAGATACGGGGGCCCGGGGATTTTATAGGGACGCGACAGTCCGGTATGCCGGAATTCAGGACAATAGACATGCTCTCCGACATGTCGCTCTTGAAGGCCGCGAGGGAGGAGGCGATGGGGTTTCTCGAAAAAGACCCCGGCCTTGCCTCGGCTGAGGGGCTTAAGATAAAGTCCGTGCTCATGGCGAGGTGGAAGGGAAGGCTTGAGCTTGCGGAGATAGGGTGAAATTAATGTAACGCGGCCCTTTAGGGCTGATTATAAAGAAATGCGCTACTGTCTATCAGGGCTAAAGCCCCGAGTTACGAAAGACAACGATGTTTTATGGAGTTCTTTCTCAATTCGCCTGTTGCCAATTTCGAAATTGTCGTGTAGAATTCAGTAATACGAGAAAAAACGTCCGTCCGCCTTTATGACGGGCGTTATCGCGGAATAGTTCGGCAAATAATAAAGACAAATGAGGAGGTAGCGAGATGAAGAGGTATGCGTTGGTTTTTATGGCGCTGGTTTTCGGGGCTATTTCTCTTGCCGGATGCGCCGGAAAAGAGAAAGAGGCCAAGTTCGTGCCATTTCAGGACATCAAGGCCCCTGAGTGGGTCAAAAAAGGAAGCGGCGCTTTCGAAGACAAAAAGGGCGACGTGTTCTACGGCGTGGGCTCGGCGCAGGGCATAAAGAACTTTCCCCTCCTTCGCCTCACGGCGGACGACCGCGCGAGGAACGAAGTGGCGAAGGTGTTCGAGTTCTATACCGCCTCGCTTACCAAGGACTACATTGCCTCAACCACCGTCGGAGACATGAAAGTCACGGCCGAAGAGCAGCACGTCGAGGCCGTGATAAAGACCGTAACGGCCACGACCCTTTCCGGAGTCGAGATAGTGGAGCACTGGCAGAATCCGGCGACGGGCGAGTTTTTCTCCCTCGCCAAGCTCGATTTGAAGGCCTTCGAGGATTTGACCCGGAAATCCGGTGAACTCAACGAAAACGTCAAGAACTACGTCCGCGACAACGCCAAACGCCTCCACGACGAACTCGGACAAGAGGAAGAGAAAAAGCGCGCCGAAAAGAAACCTGAAAGCCCCGAAAACGGCGAACAGGAAAAATAAACTCCGTTACCCGCGCGTTGCGAGGGCAAGTTGAAATAGCGGGCGCGGTTTTCCACGGCGGCTGTGCCGGTCTTTACGATTCGATTGGAATATGGTGTTTGGCAACGTTCGGTAATTTCGAAACGTAGGGTAAGGCTTTTGTAGGGGCACGATGCATCGTGCCCCTACGGTAAGAACGCAACCCCCCGCTTAAGATTGCGGGGGCAGGCTCTAAAGGGTTGCCTTGCAAAAAGAAAACGGAAAGGGAAATACGCGGGAGATTTTCGTATGAGAAGATTAACGTTATTTTTCGTTCTTTTCATGGCGGTCGTGAGCGGGTTTGCCTTCGCGTCGGAAGGGCTTGAGCTCATAACCGTGGAAGAGGCCGCCTCGAAAGACATGCCAAATCCCGTGTACTTCGAAATAATGAGGACAGAGGGCGGCCCATTGATAGAGGTCTTGAGCCCCGAGGCGGGTAAATCCTATAAATCGCCCATAAACATAAGGGTTAAGTTCGTGCCCTCGGGCGGCTTTGACATAGACCTCTCAACGTTTAAGGTCGAGTACATGAAGTTCATAGCCATAGACCTGACATCGCGCGTCAAGGACTACGTTTCCAAAGAAGGCATAGACGTTCCCGACGCGAAACTCCCCTTAGGCGTTCACACGATACGCATGAGCGTCGGGGACGCGAACGGGGCCGTTACGAGACGGATTTTCACGGTGGAAGTCATTTAAACTTCCGAAGACGGAGGGTGTTTTATGCGTAAGACTTTTTCCGCGTTCACGGCGCTTGTCGTTGTTTTTTCCGTTGCTTCTTATGCCGCGGATTTTCCTGCCAAGAAAATCTACGAGACTTATTCGCCAGCGGTCGTCGTGATACGCGCCTCCGGCGAAAAAGGCGGAGGCATGATAGGGGCGGGTTCTTTGATATCCGCCGACGGCCTTATCGTTACCAACGCCCACGTCGTGATGGACAAGGATAAGACTACTCTCTATCCGAAGATAAAGGTGTATCTCCGCCCCGACAGGGTGACGGGTTCAATCGAAAGAGATTTATCCAAGGGCTACGGCGCCGAGGTGGTGAGCTACTCGGTGGAGCTCGACCTTGCGCTTCTTAAGATGAGCGGCGTTTTGCCGCGGCTTAATGTCATAGAGTTCGCGAACCCGGAAGAGATATTGGTCGGCGAGGAGGTTGTCGCCATAGGGCATCCGGAGCAGGGAGGCTTTTGGTCTCTCACGTACGGGAGGATAAGCGGCGAGATAGGGGATTTTCAGGGCGTAGAGGGAAAAGACGTTTTTCAGACCGATACGAGCGTCAACAGGGGCAACTCGGGCGGCCCGCTCCTTGACAGGCGCGGCTATATGGTGGCGATAAATTCCAACATAGCGAGGCTCGGCGACGATGGGCTTCCGATAACGGGCGTGAATTTTTCGATTAAGTCTTCCGTGGCCAAGGATTGGATGAAGCGGAAGGGGCGGGTCGTGAAATACGGCACGAGGCCGTTGACAGAGGAGGCCGCGGCGCCGGAAGAGCCGGACGAAAAGGCCGTTAAAGAGCCGGAGCCGGTAAAGACCGAGCCTGAGAAGAAACCCGAAAGAATCGTTCCCGAGGAGAAGAAAGACGAATTAGTCACCCCTCCGCGTCCTTACGATTACGACGAGCTTTTGAAGGCCGAGGAAGAACTCGAAGACATTATGAAGGACATAAAAGGCAAGATAAAAAAGCAATAGCAGGGCGGATGACCTGCAGGACAGGAGTTCCGCCCGTCTTTGACACGATAACCGATAAAACGGAGGTGTGAGTCATGAGGAATGTTTTTTTCGTTGTAACGATGGTTCTTTCGCTCGCGTTTTACGGATGCGCGGCGACAAAGGTAGAGAGGATTAAGTCCGAAGAGACCGTTGATTTGAGCGGAGGTTGGAACGATTCCGATTCCCGCATGGTCGCCGATAAGATGATAGGCCAGTCCCTCGGAGAGCCGTGGCTCAAGAAGTTCAAGTCCGAGCACAGGGGCAAGGCCCCCGTCGTCATAGTCGGAGCCATAGCCAACCTTAGCCACGAGCACATAAGCGTCGGGACGTTCGTTAAGAATATGGAGCGGGCCCTCATAAATTCCGGCGAGGTGGAGTTCGTGGCGAGCAGTTCCGAGAGGGGCGAGGTGAGGGAAGAGCGCAAGGATCAGGCCACCCATTCCTCGGAAGAGACGGCGAAGGGCGAGGGAGAGGAGACCGGGGCTGACTTCATGATGAAGGGCTCCATCAACAGCATCCTCGACAAGTTGGAGGGGAAATCAGTGGTTTATTATCAGGTGAATCTGGAGCTCATTGACATAAGGACGCACAAGAAGGTTTGGATCGGCGAGGAAAAGATAAAGAAGTTCGTGACGAGAAGCCGTTTCGGGCTTTGATGCGGGGAAGAGCGGTTCTTCGGCATGCAAAGTAGGGCAAGGCCATAAATTGCTCAACTGCCTTATTCCCTCCCCCTCCGCCTGAGGCGGATGGGGGAGGGCGGGGCGGGGGCGGCCTTGCTCAAAGACGCAACCCTTAAGGGAGGCGCTACGAAAACAAAACTGAAGGCGGCTTTTCGGCATGACGGATAAAAGTGTTTTTTGGCGGGTGGTTTTTCTTGCTCTCGTTTTGTCGGCCTCGGGTTGCGCGATCGGCTACAATAAATTCAACGAGACGCTCGGCGGCTATGTCAGGCAAAGAGATTGCGCGGCCGCGGCCTCCCACATAGGCGATTCGGAAAAGTCTCGTCTTCCGAACTCGAACGAGAGGCTTCTTTTCTTTCTCGACGCAGGAATGGCCGAGATGCTTTGCGGCAGACATGAGGAGAGTAACCGCCACTTTCGCGAGGCCGAGAGGATAGCCGAGGAACTCTGGACAAGGAGCGTTACGAGAGAGGTCGGCTCAATTGTAGTAAACGACTATATGCTTCCTTATGGCGGGGAGGATTTCGAACGTTCGCTCATAAATCTTTTTTCCGCGATAAATTACTTCATGCTCGGCAAGACCGAGGACGCGCTCGTTGAAATCAGAAGGCTCGACACGCTCCTTACGGGGCTTAACAACAAGTACGATGCCAAAAGCGTTTACAAAGAGGACGCCCTCGCGAGGTATATGAGCGGGCTTATATACGAGTCCTCGGGGCAAACGGACGACGCTTTCATAGACTACCATAAAGCGGTTCGCGTTTACGGCGATTACAGAAAACACTACGGCACGCGGACGCCGGCTTTCTTAAAAGAGGATTTCGCGAGGCTCGCCGAGGCCTCCGGCAGGACGGAAGAGGCGAAGCGAGACCTTCCCGATTTCGAAAGGGTCAAGCCGCTTAAGCAAAAAGACGCGAAAAAACTCGGAAGAGCGGTATTCATACATTTTAACGGAGAGGCCCCGCGCAAGACGGAGGATGTGGTGTTTTTGCCCACTGAGGCGGGCCCGATCGCAATGGCATTTCCGAGATACGTCTCGAGGGAACCGTCTTGCGGCGGAGCGGCGGTAGTTTTCGAGTCAGGCGCTGCGCGTTTAAGCGCGAACGCGGAACTCGCGGAGGATATAGGCGCCATAGCGATAAAAAACCTTGACGACAGGAAGGCGCGGGTCGTGGCCAAGGAACTTCTAAGGGTCGCGGCCAGGCAGGTCATCATCCATCAGATCGCTCAGGGCATGGACGGGTCGAGGAACGAACAGCTCGCGGTCAAGACGCTTTTGAACGTCATCGGCGCGGTGGTCGAAAGGGCGGATACGAGGTCATGGACTTCGCTTCCCTCCGGGATATACCTTTCAAGGACGTATCTTCAAGAGGGAACCTATAAGGTTTCGGTAAAAACGTGCTACGCGGTTGAAACGCTTTACGATTCTTTCACCATAAAACAGGGAGAAACAAAATTCATAATCTACGGGTCGATGCAATGACGGGTCTCAATTCATGTAAATGTGTTTTCATTGCGTTGTTTTTTCTCGCGGCCGGATGCGGTGTGGTTAAAGAGCCGCAAAAAGCGGGGCGAGTTGCGATAAAATATCCGGAGGCCGACTACCTGACGGCAACCGGAACGGCGGGGAGCGAGGAAGGAGCGCGCAACGCCGCCCTTACGGAACTCTCGCGCATATTCGAATCGAGGATAAAGAGCGATACGCTGGACAGGGTAAAGTATGTCTCCGAGGGCGGCAACGAGAAATTCAAGGCCGAGATAGAGTCCGTGTTGAGTGTCGCGACAGCCGTTGATCTGGAAGGCGTCCGCATAGGAAACGAGTGGTACGACGAGACTAAAAAGACCCATTACGCGATAGCAACGCTTGAAAAGGCGCAGGCAAGGGATAAGTGGCAAAAGGACATAGGGAATGTTGACGCGGAGGTGCAGGCGGAACTTAATTCGGCCGAATCGCAGGAAAGCCCGCTTTTTAAACTAAAGTCTTTCAACAAAGCAAGGGCTTTGTGGGTAAAACGCGAGGTACTGGCAAGCAGGCTCCGCGTCATAGGCTCGCAGGCGAAGGCGTCATCGTACGACATGAAAAAGGTTTTGGATTCCACGGCGGCCATAAAGGGCGGAATGCTCATATATGTCGGGATAAGCGGAAACGGCTCGATTGACGCCGCGGACACGATATCGGCGGCCCTTTCGGGGAAAGGGTACGGGTTAAGCCCGACCCGGAGCGAAGCCGGCGCGGTGGTGGAAGGCGACGCGGAAATATCCTCCGTTGACGTGAGCAATCCGCCGTGGAAGTACGCGAGGGCAAGCGTTTCGATTTCCATGAAGGACGCGAAGAGCGGCCTTGTCGCCGCCGAAGTGAAGACCGAGAAAAGGGCCGGGCACTTGAGTTACGTCGAGGCCGGTCATAAGGCCATGAAGGAGGCTTCTTTAAAGGCCTCCGAAACGCTCCTTGAGTTTTTCGAGCAAGGGCCGCACCCTTGAGCCTCGATTTTTTGTTTGCCTCTTTAACTTCCCCTCCTTACCAAGGAGGGTCCGCCTCAGGCGGAGGGGGAGGTTGTCTTGTACTGTTTTTTTACCCCACCACTTCCCGTTGCATTGCGCTTCGCGCGGCAACGGGAGCCCAGCCCCTTAGAAGGGGGAGGAGAAAATAACCATTATATCATCGTTCCCACGCTGGAGCGTGGGAACGATAAAGTAGGGCAGGGCTTTAGCCCTGCTGTAAAGGCCGTAAAGACGCAACCCTAAAGGGTTGCCCTACGAAAACAAAACCGAAGAAACCGCCGCCATTTTTCTTATGGCATGAAAAAGTCAAAAAAGGTTTGACAAATCCCTCCCGCGATTGTAAATTAACTGACTCTCGTACAATATAAAAGAGGAGAAGGATGTCATGGCGATAATAGCGCCGTTTAAAGGATTTTTATACAATAAGGAAAGAATCAAAGACCTCTCCGGGGTCATGGCCCCGCCCTACGACGTAATATCGCCGGAATTTCAGGATGAGCTTTACAAGAGGCATCCCCAAAACATAATAAAATTAATTCTCGGGAAGACCAATCCCGGCGACAAGGCCGGAAGCGACCGCTATTCGAGGGCCGCGGCGGATTTTAGCGAATGGCAAAAACAAGGAGTGCTTTCAAGGGACCAAAGGCCCGCCCTTTACGCCTATTTTCAGAGCTACGCTCCCAAAGGCGGAAAAGAGACCGCGAGGAAGGGATTCATAGGGGCCGTAAGATTGGAGGAACTCGGCAAGGGCTCGATACACCCCCATGAAAAAACCCTTTCGGGGCCGAAGGCCGACAGGCTCAGCCTCATGAAGGCCTGCAACGCCAACTTCAGTTGCATCTTCGCCATCTATCCCGAAGGCAAGGACGCGCCGCATCGGGGTACCCGCTCGGAGAGCGGGTCGGACGCGGGCGCGCGGAAGGAAAAGACCGTTAATCACCTTCTCGATTCCGCGATTAAGGGAGAGCCCGTAATAGACGTTACGGGAGACGACGGAGTGAGGAACAGGGTCTGGAGGATAGACGACCCGGCTTCCGTAAAAAAGATAACGGAGGCCATGAAGGAAAAACCCCTTTTCATAGCCGACGGGCATCACAGGTACGAGACCGCGCTCAACTATAAGAAGTTCATGCTCGAGCAAACGAAAAATCCGACGGGCGAAGAGCCGTTCAACTACGTGATGATGTATTTCACGAGCATGAATGACGACGGGCTTGAGATATGGCCGACCCACAGGGTCGTGCACGGCATTAAAGGGTTCGCCGCCGCCGCGTTTATAGAGAAGTGCGGGGAGTATTTCGCGGTCGAGGATTTTCCGCGCGCGAAGAAGGACGAGTTCCTGAAGAAGTTGTCCGATAATTCCCGCGAGAAGACGCGTTTCGGCGTCGCAATAAGGGGAGAGGACGCGTACAGGGTCATCTCGCTTAAAGACAAATCCGTGATGGATTCTCTTTTCGGCGACGCCATAGCCGAAGAGCATAAGACCCTCGACGTCAGCATTTTGCATTTTTTAATCCTTAACAGGATATTGGGTATTTCGCAGGAATCTCAGGAAAAGCAGGAAAACCTTATTTACGTGAAGGACACGGCAGGGGCTCTTAAGGCCGTCGAAGAAGGCTCCAATCAACTCGTCTTTCTCATGAACCCGACCAAGGTCGAGGACGTGCAAAGGGTCTCGGAGGCCGGGCTTCTCATGCCGCAGAAATCAACCTACTTTTATCCGAAACTTCTTTCCGGCCTTGTCATAAATCCCCTTTGGGATTAAATCAATGCCCGGCAAAAGAAAATCCGTTTCAATCGAGCGGCCGCCACGGAAGACCCTTGAGAAAATCGGCGCGTACGAATTCCGTCAGGCGGGGCAGAGGCTTACGGAAGACTCCGTCCTTCTCGCGGATTTCGTTCTTCCCTTGAAAAAAGAAGACGTCGTCATGGATCTCGGCACGGGAAGCGGCGTAATGCCGCTTATTTTTTGTCTTAAGAGCGGGGTCAAAAAAATCGTGGGCGCGGAGATAAACGAAAAAACCGCGAAGTCCGCTCGTGAAAATATAGGCGTAAACGGCCTTGCCGGGAGGGTCGAGATAATGAATCGCGACTGGAGAACCCTTAAGGAGGTTTTTCCGGCCGGTTTTTTCAGCGTTATCGTCTCCAATCCTCCTTACGTCAAGAAAGGCTCCGGCAGGATAAGCCCTTCTTCCGAAAGGGCGTTAGCGAGGCACGAGTCGGCCGGGACTTTAAGAGACCTTGTCGGGATTTCCGGATACCTTCTTTCAAAAAAAGGAAGGCTCTTTTACGTTTACCCGGTGAGGAGGCTTCGGGAACTTCTTGCCGAGTTCGATTGCTTTGGCATAAAACCGGTTAGGATTTCCTTTGTGCACGCTTCAATGGGCAAAGAGGCGGATGTGTTTTTGATAGAGGCCGGGTTTGACGGAGAGTTAAGGGTAGAGGGGCCTCGTTTCAGGAAGTAGTAATCGGTTATCAGTTGCCGGTTTGTCATTGCGAGGGCGGGGTGCCCATGCGAAGCATGGGTCGTCCCGAAGCAATCTCATCTTTACAATCACGAGATTGCTTCACGGAGCCTGCCCTGAGCGAAGCCGAAGGGTTCGCAATGACAAACTTATACCCGTCCACCGATTAACCGTTTCCGTGTCTCTTCGAGTTTTCCATCGCCTTTTTTAACGTCTTTCTGAGTTCCGGGTCTTTTATCCCCGAAGCAACCTTCTCGATAAAGAGTTTTTCCCCTTGGCCGAGTTCCCTCTTCGGACGTTCGTTCTTCACGGAGTTTTCCGTTGCTTTGACGTTCCCGGGCTTGAAAATTATCTCCGTAACCGCGTCCTTGCCGAGGACTTCGCCTATCTTTTTCAGTATCTCCCTTTTGTGGAAACTGAGTTCGTTCATCCACGCGGAACTCGAAACAGTCACGCAGAGGGTTTTATTGCGAAGCCGCGCGGGGGACGTTTTTCGCGAAAGGGAATCCCCTATTACGCGTCGCCAGTGTTTTTTTATTTCGTGCTCCATGAGGAGCGTTCCGAGTCCGAGACCCGGGAAGGCGCCTCCGATGATGGCGTTCAGCCGAATCGGCTCGCGGGAGGGTTTTCTTTTCATGCCGTGTCTGCGCATGTTATTGCCGCGTTTTGTCGAATCTTCCGCCGAGGAACTGCCCCGCGATAGCGCCGATTACTATGACGGGAATTACCCTGTAATCCAGCCCTGCGTACTTCCTCAACACGAAAACGAACGGAATGGGGACGTGTATGTAGACGAACCACATAATGGATAGTCTTTTTTCTTTCGACCTAAGATACCCGAATGGCAGGTTGATTATCAGGGCGAAGAATGTTACGAGAAGGACGGACGGCAATATTTTTTCCATGGTTTTTCCGGTATATGATAACAGAAAGACGCTTTGGGTGTCAATTAAAACGCTCTATTCCGTTTTATTTTCGTAGGGTAGACCTTCAGAGCCTGCCCCCGTCCGTCCGCCAATCAGTAAGGCGGACGGACGGGGGTCTGCGTTTTTACCGTAGGGGCACGATGCATCGTGCCCCTACGAAATCCTTGCCCTGCGATATTTGAATTTATCTCGTGTCCGCCTGAGGCGGACGTACCGCAAAGGTTTATTAATTCATCCGCCTCAGGCGGATTGTCCGCAGGACCTTGAAATATAAGATAATCGTGTTATACTCACAAAAGATTGACCTCTCGGGATTAATTCCACTATATGTAAACAATTTTTCAATTTCATTTTTGCTCTGTCGCGGTGAAGGAGATTTTTTGCCGTCTTTGTTCCGTATATGGCAACGGGTGGTTTTTTGCTTTAAATATAGCCGGAGTGCGCGCCATGGTCTTTAAGTTTTCTCATAAGCTTTTATTCCTCGTTACTTTTTTCATGGCGCTCGGCATGGGGCTGACGCTCTATTACGCCATTCATCAGGAAAAGCAACTCGCGGACAGGATAATGGCGGACGATGTCGAGCGTTTGGGTTATGTGGCTTTCGACGCGCTCTATACCTCGATGAGGCTCGGAGGGGGAAGAAAAGAGAACAGGGCGGTAATGGAAAGGTTAAGGAAAATAAAAAGCATAAAGGAGGTCAGGACCATTCACGGAGCGCCGGTAAGCGCCCAGTTCGGCTCGGAAGAAGATGAAATGCCGGCGGACAAGTTCGATGAAATGGCGCTGTCCGGCGTGAAGGTCAATACCGCGTACACGGAAGACGGCGGCAGGGTGGCGCGGCTCGTTATGCCGTTTTTCGTGAAAGAGGAGTGCACGAGGTGCCACAGGGCTAAGGTCGGAGAGGTGAACGGCGCGGTATCGATAAAGATATCTCTTAAGGATTACGATGCCGCGAGAGCCGAAGCAACAAGAAACGTCGTTCTGGCTGGCGCCGCCATACTCGCTTTCACGCTGGCGCTTAGCTGGATATTTCTCATGCGGGTGACTGTCCGTCCCATAACCGAACTCCAGAAGGCCGCAAAGATAATAGGCGAGGGCAACCTCGAGCACAGGATTACCATAAAGGACGGCTTCGAGATAAACGAACTCGTAAGGGAATTCAACTTCATGGCGCAGAAGCTCGGGGACAGGACAGAAGAGATGAAACTCATGAACAAGAGGCTTATCGGGCTTTCCGTTACCGACGACCTGACGCAGGTTTTCAATTACCGTTATTTTTACGCGCGCCTTAACGAGGAGGTGCACCGTTCCATAAGGAGCAGGGCCGTGTTTTCCCTCGTCCTCATGGACATAGATGATTTCAAAAAGTATAACGACACGTACGGCCACAGGCAGGGCGACATGATACTCGCGAGGCTCGCCAGCCTTCTGAAGGCGACCCTCAGGAATACCGACATCCTCGCCAGATACGGAGGAGAGGAGTTTGCGGCGATACTTCCGAATACGGAAAAGGACAACGCCGTTCTTATGGCCGGGAGATTAAGAAAGGCAGTGGAGGAAGCGGAATTGATGTCTATTGACGGAGCGCCGCTCGGCAGGATTACGGTAAGCGCCGGAGTGGCCGCCTTTTTGGTTGACGCCAAAGACGGCGAGGAATTGGTGAAGAAGGCCGACGCGGCTTGCTACGTTGCCAAGGAAAAAGGAAAGAATCGGGTCGAGAGGGCTTAGGGAAGTGTTGACGGGAATGTTTTTTATCTTGTCATTCCCGAGGTATTAATCGGGAATCCAGAGTCTTTTTTGTTTTAAAGACAATTACAAAGAACTGGATTCCCGCTCAAAAGCTTGTCCCCGCAATCTTAAGCGGGGAACCAGTTCTTTTTATAAATATTTTTCCTGGATTCCCGCTCAAAAGCTTGTCCCCGCAATCTTAAGCGGGGAACCAGTTCTTTTTATAAATATTTTTCCTGGATTCCCGCTCAAAAGACCGCGGGAATGACAAGAGGGGCAGACCGCGGGAATGACAAAAAATGGCGTACTGTAAGACTTTTCCCTCTCCCCCTTGGGGAGAGGGCAGAGCCTGTCCTGAGCCTCCGCCTGAGGCGGACGAAGGAGTGAGGGGGACGAAGAGCCGTGAAAAATAACAAGTACTCCAACATGAGCAAGGATGAACTAATGGGCGAGGTCAAAAGCCTTTCTCAAGAAATTGAAAGCCTTAAGCGGAATCCGGCTTCGCGGTTCGGGGCGGAAGAGGCCGCAAATTCGGGCGAGAGCATTTTCTTGAAAATCGCCGCCTCCACTCTGGACGCCATAATAATGATGGATTCCGAAGGCAATGTTTCTTTCTGGAATAACGCGGCCGAGAGGATGTTCGGTTATCCGGTTAAGGAAGCAATGGGAAGACCCGTTTACAGTCTTATCATTCCCGAGCAGATGCGTGAGGCGCACATCAAGGGTCTTGAAAACTTCAAAAAGACCGGAAGCGGTAAGGTTATCGGGAAATTGATAGAGGTCGAGGCGATAAGGAAAAACAGCGAAGTCTTCCCGGTCGAACTTTCCCTTTCGGCAATCAAAACCAATGAGGGCTGGAACGCGGTCGGGGTCGTGAGGGACATAAGCGAGAGAAAAGCGCTCGAAGAAAAATTAAGGACTAAATTAGACGAACTCGAACGCATGAACAACCTGATGGTAGGACGGGAACTCAAGATGGAGGAACTCCGCAAAGAGGTAAGACGGCTTCGCGCCGCAGGCGGGAAAACCTGTCCTGAGCTTGCCGAAGGAGCGGGAAAGAATCTCCCTGCTTCAAAGGAGTCGCGGTGAAGACATCAATGTCAAAAAGCGTAAGAGGGAATAGACGCGGCGGTCTTAAGGGTTTCGGGAAGGAGTTCGCGAAGGCTAATGAAAGGGAAGTCGAACTCGAGGAAACCCGGCGGGCCATGCTCTATCTTTTGGAGGACGTGAGCGAAACCACTATCGAGATGGCGAGGGCCAAGAAGGAGTGGGAAGCAACCTTTGACGCGATAAACGAGCCCATATTCATCCACGATAAGGACATGCGCATAATCAGGTGCAACAGGGCTTACAAAGAGGCGGCCGGCCTTAAGTTCAAGGAGATAATAGGCAGGCCTTATTACGACGTATTTCCCAAAACAGGCGCGCCGCTAAAGTCGTGCGTCAACACGTTGGCCGATAACGAGCCGCGGAGCGAGGAGATAGCTATATCAGGAACCGGACGCGTATTCAGAGCCAGATTTTATTCCGGTCTTGAGGCGGCCGGCAGAGATTTATGCTCCATACACGTTATGGAGGACATAACCGCCGAAAAAGAGGCCGCGCAATCGGAACAGGCGCTTTATGATTTCACGAAAGAGATTACGTTCAACATGGATTTTGATTTCAGGCTCAGGAAGATTTGCGAGGTCTTGACAAAGACGGGCTATAGAATGGCGTGGGTAGGGATTCTCAAGGAGGATACGAAAGAAGTAATTCCCTTTACGCACGCCGGGTTCGAGGACGGTTATCTCGCGGATATAAAGATAAAGTACGACGATTCCGAGTTAGGCCAAGGGCCGAGCGGAAGGGCGGTTAAAAACAAAAAGCCCGAGATACAGAACGACATCTTGAACGATCCCCGTTACGCTCCGTGGAGGGATAACGCCGTAAAAAGGGGATACAAATCGAGCGCGGCGTTTCCGGTGGTAAAGGACGGTAAATGCCTCGCGGTTATTAACGTTTATTCGGATAAGGAGAGGTTTTCGGACGCGGAGGTGATGCACCTCGAAACCTTTGCCAATCAGTGCGCCGTCTATATCATGAATTCCATGCTCTTTTCCGACGTAAAGGCCTCGGAAGAGAAATTGAGGAGCGAACTTGAAATCACCGGAGGCCTTCTTTCCATAGCCGACGCGGTAAGCGGCAAGACGGACATGAATAAGATGATGCAGGACGTTACGGAGAGGTGCAGGAGCATCATGCGCTCCGATATCTGCCTTTCCTATCTTTGGGATAAGAAGGAAAAGACCTATCGTCCTTCTCAGTGCGCCGGGCTTTTGACCGAATTTGTGCCTATTTTTAAAACCGAGGCCCTTTCGCCAAAAACCGGCTTCGTCGAAGACGCCGTAAAAGGAGAGACTGTTTTTCATTCGCCGCCTGCCAATAAACTCGACGGCTCGATTTTGCCATTTCTCCGGGACGTCGAGACGTTGGCCGTGATGCCTCTTGCCGGCAGGTCCGGCCCTCTCGGCCTCATAATAGGCGTTTACGCGGTGAAGGACGGAGGACGGAAGCGGGGATTCACGGAGCGGGCCAAGACGCTTATGAAAGGTATTTCGCAAGAGGTTTCGACCTCGCTTGAGGAGGCGCGGCTTTACAAGGAGAGCGTCGATAGGAGCCTTGAACTCTCGGCGAGGATAGAGACCATAAGCGCGATGCGCGAGATAGACAGGGCGCTTCTTTCCACCCTCGACTCCAAGGAGATTCTCGAGGTGGCGGCGCGCATGGTAACGAGGCTCGTCTCGTGCGACAGGGTGACTGTGGCGCTCGTTGACATGGAGCAAGGAGGGTTTGTTTACGAGGCGGGTTTCGGCATGTCTTTCCTCAAGAAAGGCGCGGTCGCGAGATTTGAGGACACGAGCGCGACGGAGGTCGTAAAGACACTCAGGCCTCAATACACCTCCAACCTTGCCGACGCGGAAGACCTTTTGCCCCTTGAGGCGTCTTTTGTCAGGGAGGGATTCCGCTCTCAGATAAGGATGCCTCTTGTTTTGAAGGACGGCATTACCGGGATTTTGACGATAGGAAGCAAACGCGTGGCGGCCTTCGGCCCAAAAGACCTTTCCAACATGGAAAGCATAGCCAATCAGATATCAGTGGCGCTCGAGAACGCGAGGCTCTTGAAAGACTTGGACGACCTCTTCATAGGCACCATAAGGAGCCTTTCCGAGGCCATTGACGCGAAGAGCAAATGGACCTCCGGACATTCAAAGCGCGTAACAGGTATCGCGGTTTCAATTGGAAAAGAGATGGGTATGGACGAGCCGTCGCTCAAGAGGCTTAAACTCGCGGGGTTTCTTCACGATCTCGGCAAGATCGGCACCTACGAGGCCATACTCGATAAGCCCGGCAAACTTACCGAGGAGGAGCAGGCAGTGATGCGCGAGCATCCCGGAAAAGGGGCCGATATACTTAAGCACATAAAGCAGTTCAAGGACATTTTGCCGGCCATAAGGAACCATCACGAATATTACGACGGCACGGGATACCCGGACGGGCTTAAAGGTGAGGCCATAGCGCTTTTCGCGAGGATACTCAGCGTGGCCGACACCGTGGACGCGATGGCCGCGGACAGGCCTTACAGGAAAGGAAGGGACGCGTCGTTCATAACGGAGGAGCTTAAGAGGTGTTCCGGCACGCAGTTCGATCCGGCCATGGTGGAGGCTTTTTTGAGGCTCGGGAATAAAACACCCTGAGCGTATCAGGGCTAAAGCCCTGAGCTACAAAAAAACAAAGACCTTGTTCGGCAAAACCGGCGGAGCGTAAAGCGGTTTTCCCCCTTTTGCCCGCCGTAGGCGAGGTCTCGCATCTATGCGGACAAAGGGGGGTTAGGGGGGATTGGGGGATTGATGAGGCTTAGGCTTTCCTACAGGATAAACCTCTACATAGCGTGCATCCTTGTTACGGGCGCGGCGGTGCTCACGTTCCATGATTATATCTTCCGCGAGATGGTGCTTGAGGAAACAGGAATCAAAGAGGCGGAGCGTTTGAGCAAGGTCGTGTTCGGCGAACTTTACCACGCCATGCAAACGTCCGAGCGGAGGGAAAGCAACAGGGACGTGATTGAGAGATTCAAGAAGGTAAGCAGCGTGAAAGACATAAAGATAATCCACGGGCCGGCCATAGACGCCCAGTTCGGAACCGAGGAGGACGAAACGGCCTCGGACGAAGACGAAAGAAGGGCCATAGGCGGCGTCGCCGTGGCGATGGAGGAGGCCGGGTTCATAAGGTACATAATGCCGGTTTTCATAAAGGAGGAGTGCAGGAGATGCCACGTCGCGAAGGAAGGAGAGGTGGCCGGGGCGGTGGCCGTGACTCTTTCCACTTCGCGGTTTCATGAGATAGCGACCTTAAAGACAAAATACTTCATCGCCCTGAACGCGCTTATACTTTTGCTGACGGCCTCGGCGATATTCTATATCTTGCGCGTAAGGATTATCTCCCCGCTCGGAAGGCTTAAGAAGGGGGCGGACGCCATAAGTTCCGGAGACCTGAACCACCGCGTCGCCATAAAGAGCGGGGACGAACTCGAAGACGTCGGGTCGGCCTTCGACAGGATGGCTTCGAGTCTTTCGGCCACAACCGGCGGGCTCATGGAATTGAACGAGAAGTATTCCAAACTTATCGAGAATTCGCCGAACGCCATAGTGCTTTACGACGCGCAAACCAAAAAAATCTCGGACGTGAATTCCATGGCCGAGGCCGTTACGGGCTACGCTCGAGCCGAGCTTCTTTCCATGCGGCCCGACGACATGCATCTTCCCGAGAATCTCGCGAGATACGAGGCGTTCAGGGAAAGGTGGATATTGGACGGAAAGGGATATTTTTTCGAGACTCAGGTAAAGAAAAAAGACGGTTCACTCGCCTGGGTCGATATATCCGCCGCCGTCATGGACCTCGGCGGAAAACCTTTCGTGCAGGAGATATGGAAGGACCTTTCGGAGAGGCGCACCTTCGCGAACGCCTTAAGGGATTATGCCGAAGGCCTCGAAAAGAAGGTGAAGGAGAGGACCGCGGAACTCAACAGTTCTCTCGAAACGCTGGAGAAGTATAAAAATGAACTCGAAAAGGCCTACGCTAAATTGAAGGACTCGGAGAAGGGTCTCGTGGAGAGCGCGAAGTTGGCGTCTTTGGGAGAAATGGGCGCCGGCATAGCGCATGAACTCAACAGCCCCCTCGCGGGCATACTTTCCATAACCGAGGTTTTGATAAACCGCTCGGCGGAAAACGACCCGAACAAAAGGCTTCTCGAAAAAATGAAGGACGCCGCGGTAAGGTCAAAGGACATAATAAGCGATATGCTCACCTACGCGAGGCCTGCCGCGAGTTTGATGTCAGAGACGGCTATTAACGACGTCGTCAAGTCAACCCTTTCTCTTTTTACGTCGGAACTTAAAAAAATCTCAATCGAGATAAGGGAGGATTACTCGAAATCGCTTCCGCTTATTACCGGCAACAAGGGGCAATTGATGTCGGTATTCCTGAATATCCTCAAGAACGCGAGGGACGCGATAGGGGAAAAGGGGGCCATCACCATAAAGACGGGCGTCGAGAGGGCGTACGGTTACGGCATTGACGCGGTCGTGGTCGAGATATCCGATACAGGCTCGGGCATACCCTTCGAGGCGAGGGACATGGTATTCGACCCGTTTTTCACGACCAAGGAAAAAGGCGGAGGGCTTAATATAGGGTTGGGGCTCTCCATCGCCAAAAGCATAGTGACTCTTCATAACGGAAGCATAGGGTTCGTAAGCGAGCCCGGCAAAGGGACAACGTTCAAGGTTTCGTTTCCGGCTTTTAAAAACCAAAGCCTTGAGTAGCTCATCCCTTTAGGGCTGAGGAGTGACGGTATATATGCCATCGTGTCTCAGGGCTAAAGCCCTGAGCTGCGAAAAACGTTTGAAAAGAGGAGGGACGTATGCAGGAGGTCGCGAACCGGCAATTAAAGGAAAGTCGGAAAAAGATTTTCTCCCGCTTCGAAAGGAATAGAGACATTCTTATCGTGGACGACGAGGAGAGTATCGGGGTTGGGATGAGCGAGACATTGAAAGACGCCGGCTATAATGTCCGGTACGTCACAAGCGGCGCCGAGGCGATAGAGGCCGTGAGAAAGAAGCCCTACGGGCTGGTCTTCATGGACATTGTCATGCCGGGCGTAAACGGGCTTGACGCCTTCAGGAAAATAAAGCAGTTCAGAGGAGGGGATACGAAGGTGGTCTTGTTTACCGGCTTTTTCAGGGACGCCGAGAATATTATCTTCGAAGGCGTAAAGGAGGGAATGATAGACGAATTCCTGAGAAAGCCGTTTTTTGCAGAAGAGATTGTCAATACCGCGAGAAAATACGTTTAATAATAAGCGGTTACGGGATTACCGTGATGCGCCCCGATGCCTTTGGATACGGAGCGCTCCGTATTGAAACATCGGAGCGCTATACGTAAAGGAATTTTCGATTATATTATTTCGCCGTATCACGCATCACGTTCACGTATAACGTCTTTTCATCGTACCGCAAGGACAATAAACCTTGACACATCGCACTATTTTTTATAATATTAAAGATGTGCGCGGAAAATATTAATGCGCGTATAATCCATAACTTAGAACGATTTCAGGGAAAGAGCATCTCATGGCGGATAGACTTGGGGAATTATTAATAAGGGAAAAACTCATAACCTCGGAGCAGTTGAACGAGGCCCTTTCGACGCAGAAAAGAGAAGGCGGTAAACTGGGTTTAAACCTCACCAAACTCGGTTATCTGACCGAGAAAGACCTCACGACTTTTCTTTCCAAGCAGTACGGCATACCTACGATAGATCTTTACACCCACGAGATAGACCCGGAAGTCTCGAAACTCATACCCGAGGACGTTTCAAAGAAGTACCAGGTTCTTCCGGTGAGCAGGACCGGCTCGACGCTCGTCGTGGCCATGGCGGACCCGTCCAACATATTCGCGATAGACGACATCAAGTTTCTTACCGGGTATAACGTCGAGTCGGTGGTCGCCTCGGAGGCGGCCATAAAGGCGGCGCTGGAGAAGGCGTACGCGGCCCCGGAGGTCGAGATGGCCGTTGACGACGTTCTGACGGAGTTCGACGAGACCGAGATGGAGGTAATGAAGGAAGAGGACGAGGTCGATATCGGAGACCTCAAGAAGGCCGTCGAGGACGCGCCAGTGGTAAAGCTCGTGAACTACATTTTGACCGAGGCGATAAAAAAGAAGGCGAGCGACATACACATAGAGCCGTATGAAAAGGCCTTCAGGGTGAGGTACAGGGTGGACGGGGTTTTGCATGAATTCATGAAGCCGCCGATGAAACTCAGAAACGCCATAGTGTCGAGGATTAAGATCATAAGCAGTCTCGATATAGCCGAAAGAAGGCTCCCGCAGGACGGAAGGATTAAGCTTAAACTCGGCAAAGACAAGGAGATGGATTACAGGGTTTCCGTCCTTCCGACGCTTTTCGGCGAAAAGGTTTGCATGAGGCTTCTCGATAAAAGCAACCTCCAGCTCGACATGACCAAGCTTGGTTTCGAGGAAAAGGCCTTGAAGGATTTCATGCACGCCATACACAAGCCGTGGGGCATGGTGCTCGTTACCGGCCCTACCGGCTCCGGAAAGACGACCACACTTTACTCGGCGCTTTCGGATTTGAATCAGATAACGGAGAACATCTCGACCGCGGAAGACCCGGTCGAGTTCAATCTCATGGGCATAAACCAGTGCCAGATGCACGACGACATAGGGCTGAATTTCGCGGCCGCGCTCCGGAGCTTCCTGAGGCAGGACCCCGACATAATCATGGTCGGAGAGATAAGGGACTACGAAACGGCCGAGATAGCGGTAAAGGCCGCGCTCACCGGGCACATGGTGCTCTCCACGCTTCATACGAACGACGCTCCTTCGACCGTAAACAGGCTTCTTAACATGGGCATAGAGCCTTTTCTCGTGTCCTCGGCTTGTAACCTCATACTGGCGCAGAGGCTCGCTCGAAAGATATGCGTGAAGTGCAAGGAGCGGATAGAGGTGCCGGAAAAAGCCTTGGTGGATTTGGGAATCACGAGGGAACAGGCCGAGAAGGCCAACATCTCCCATGGCAAGGGGTGCAGCGAGTGTAACGGCACGGGTTATAAAGGGAGAATTGCCCTTTACGAGGTCATGCCGTTTTCCGAGGGAATAAAAGACATGGTCCTGAACGGAGGCTCCTCGTCCGACATAAAAAGGCAGGCCATAAAAGACGGGGTTAAGACCCTCCGGATGAGCGGCATAAGCAAGGTGCTCGAGGGCATGTCGGCCATGGAAGAAGTGTTAAGGGTTACGATGGCCGATTAGGTTGGAAGCCGTTATACGTGATGCATGAGACGTAAATATATGCTAATATAATAAAAATCTTTATACGCATAAAGCATCACGGTCTTTAAGCAACGCATAACGTTTTTTCAAGGAGACAGAGATGTCAGTGGAAACACCGCAACAGCCGCCGCAGAAAATGGATATGCAGTTTCTTCTGAAGGCGCTTATCGATAAAGGCGGGTCCGACCTTCATATTGCCGCCGGTGGTCCGCCGAGGCTTAGGATAAACGGAAACCTGCAACCCATGAACCTCCCGCTGGTTAGCGGCATCGAAACCAAGCAGCTTTGTTATTCCATTCTTACGGACGCGCAGAAGCATAAGTTCGAAGAGGACAATGAACTCGATTTCTCCTTCGGCTTGAAGGGGCTTTCGAGGTTCAGGGCCAATGTTTTCCTCCAGAGGGGCACCGTGGCCGGGGTCTTCAGGGCCATACCGTTTCAGATAAGGACCATACAGGAACTCGGTCTTCCCCCCGTTGTCGAGGAATTGACCAAAAAGCCGAGGGGCTTAGTGCTCGTTACCGGCCCTACCGGAAGCGGAAAGTCAACGACCCTTGCCGCGATGATTGACAAGATAAATAACGAAGAACCCGGGCACATAGTCACGATAGAAGACCCGATAGAGTATCTGCACACTTCGAAGATGTCGCTCGTTAACCAGAGGGAGGTCGGGGCCGACACGCATAACTTTAAGCGCGCGATAAAGTCGGCTTTGAGGCAGGACCCGGACGTGGTTCTTCTCGGCGAGTTGAGGGACATGGAGACCATAGAGACGGCCTTAACCATAGCCGAGACAGGGCATCTGTGTTTCGCCACGCTCCACACGAACTCGGCCGTTCAGACCATAAACAGGATTGTGGACGTGTTCCCCGCCCACCAGCAGCCCCAGATAAGGGCGCAGTTGTCGTTTGTCCTCGAAGGCGTCCTCTCTCAGATACTCGTCGCCAGGGCCGACGGCAAGGGAAGGTCTCTTTGTCTCGAGGTGCTGATACCGAACTCGGCCATAAGAAACCTTATCCGCGAAGACAAGGTGCACCAGATTTATTCGCAGATGCAGGTGGGGCAGACCAAGTATTCGATGCAGACCATGAATCAGGCGTTGATGAGTCTTTTCGCGAGGAGGCTCATAACGCTCGACGAGGCCTTTGGCAGGAGTTCCGACCCTGAGGAATTGCGTCAGATGATGGTGAACGCCGGGGCCATGAAGCCGAGACCCGCCGGCGGTTAAAAGGAGATAATGTCTTATGCCAAAGTTTACCTACGTAGGCAAGACAATAAGCGGGCAACCGGCGAAGGGCGAGATAGAGGCGCCGAGCCTTGCCGACGCCACCGCCGTACTGCGCCGCCAGCAGATAATCCCTTCGACGTTGGCCGAAAAAAAATCCGGCCTCGCCGCCCTTAAGGAGATAAAGATACCCGGTTTCGGCGGCTCGGTTACCACCCGCGATATAGTCATATTCACGAGGCAGTTCGCCACAATGATAGACGCGGGGCTTCCGCTGGTGCAGTGCCTCGATATTTTGGCCAGCCAGCAGGAAAATCCCGTATTCAAGAAAACTCTTTTGGAAGTGAAGCAGAGCGTCGAGGGCGGAACAACGCTCGCCGACGCGTTGAGCAAACACCCGAAGGTGTTCGACCAGCTCTTCGTGAACCTCGTGGCGGCCGGAGAGGTGGGCGGCATACTCGACACCATATTGAACAGGCTTTCCGGGTTCATGGAAAAGGCCGAAAAGTTGAAGGGCGAGGTAAAGGGCGCGCTCACCTATCCAGTCGTCGTCATACTCATAGCCGTAGTCATAGTAACGGGCCTTCTGGTATTCGTCGTTCCCATATTCGAGGGCATGTTCGCCGGTTTCGGCAGCGCCCTTCCCATGCCGACGCAGATGGTCGTCAATATGAGTAACGCCATTAAGAATTATTGGTACTTAATCATAGGAACGATAGTAGGGACATTCGTCGGAATCAAGAGGTATTACAAAACGACCGGCGGCAGAAGGGTCATGGACGGCATATTCCTCAAGATGCCGGTCATTGGGGACATATTGAGGAAGACGGCCGTGGCGAGGTTCACGAGAACGCTCGGCACCATGCTCTCAAGCGGAGTTCCGATACTCGAAGCCCTCGAAATAGTCGCCAAAACGGCCGGCAACGTCGTCATAGAGGCGGCCATCATGAAGGCAAGAACCTCGCTGTCCGAAGGAAAAACCCTTTCCGAACCCCTTGCCCAGACGAACGTGTTCCCCGGCATGGTTACGCAGATGATTACCGTCGGAGAAACCACCGGCGCACTCGACACCATGCTCAACAAAATCGCGGATTTTTACGAGGACGAGGTGGACGCGGCGGTAGCCAATCTTACCGCGCTCATAGAACCCATGCTCATGGCGTTCCTCGGGGTGGTGGTCGGCGGATTGGTTATAGCTCTTTATCTTCCGATATTCTCGCTTGCCGGGGCAGTCGGCGCATAAGGGAAGATGGCCGTAAAAATCGAGCATTCGCTTCGCAGTAAACTCCTCGCGTTGATGATTTTGAGGGTGGTTGTGGCCTTCGTGTTTTTGGCCGTCGCCACGTGGTTTCAACTCCGGGGCTCGCAGAAAGTCCTTTCCATATACCCGCTTTACGCAATCGTCGCGATCATCGGTTTTCTTACCATATTATACGCCATAGTAATAATGAGGATAGAGCGGCTCGTCTTCTTCGGCTATATCCAGTCAGCCGCGGATATAGCCGTGATAACCGTCATAGTTTACGCGACGGGCGGCATTGACAGTTATCTCTCCATACTTTATCATCTTTCCGTCATAGGAAGCGCGGCGATACTCGGCAAGAGGGGCGGTTATTACTCCGCCTCTCTTGCCACCATAGCGTTCATTTTTCTTTTAAGCCTGGATTTTCACAAGATGCTGCCCATCGGTTTCAGGCTCGTAAATCCTTCCCCCGGAATGTTATGGGAGAACGTGGCCACGACCATTTCGATAAACGCGCTCGGGTTCTTTACCGTGGCCTACCTGACCGGATACCTTGCCGGCAGGACGCTTACGATGGAAAAGGAACTTGAAGAAAAGGAAATAGATTACGGAAGGATGGAGACGTTAAATCGCCTCATAATAGACAACATAACGAGCGGCATAATGACTTTGGACGAAAACGATAGGATAACGAGCTTTAACCGCGCCGCGACCGGCATTACGGGTTATGCCTTGAAAGACGTGTATTATAAGAACGCGGAGGAGGTATTCCCGGGCATATTGGGGTTGCTCATGCGGCGCGCGGGCAGGGGCAGGGCTTCGCGGACTCCGGACGACGTGACGAGAAGCGAAAGGACATTCAGGTCTAAAGAAGGCAAGGATATTACCATAGGCTTCATGATTTCTCCCGGCAAAGGCGGGGACATGACGAGCATAGTCATATTTCAGGATCTCACGAGGCTTAAGGCATTAGAAGAAATGATTCGCCGCGACGACAGGCTCAAGGCCTTGGGGGAACTCTCCGCCGCCATAGCCCACGAAATAAGAAATCCGCTCGCGTCCATAAGCGGTTCGATACAGGTCTTGCGGCAAGACCTCGCCCTGGACGGCGACAAATCGCATCTCATGGAGATAGTCTTGAGGGAGACCGAGCGCCTGAATTCGCTTATCACGGATTTTTTGCTTTTCGCCAGGCCGGCAATGGAAAAAAAGCAGTGGTTCGACCTCGCGGAGGCGATAAGAGAAACCCTTGACGTTTTAGGCAATAACCCCGACATCGGCGGCCGCATAAAAGTCGAAAACAGGATTGACGGGCCTATTTTTGTGGAGGGCAACCGGCGGCAGATGGTGCAGGTCTTCTGGAATTTGTTTCTGAACGCCCTAAGCGCCATGCCGGAAGGCGGCGCGCTTACGGTTAGTTCCCGCGTCGTCGAAGGGGTGGCCAGGCCGCTTTTTAACAGTACGGCAGGCGCTTCGCCCCGTTCGCCCGAGGCGGAGAACGCGGTCGAGATAGACATATCGGATACGGGCGGGGGTATCAAGCCGGAAAATATCGGAAAGGTATTCGACCCGTTTTTTTCAACCAAAGATTCCGGCACGGGGTTAGGGCTTTCGTTGGCGCACAGGATTATAGAAAATCACGGCGGCGCCATAACGGTAAAAAGCGCGCCGGGCGAAGGCACGACGTTTCGCGTAACACTTCCTTTGACGTCCGAAGAGGCGGCGCCGGAATGACTGATAAAGGGTAGGGAGTTTTTGTCTTTTTTTCTCCTCTCCCCTTGTGGGAGAGGGTAGGGTGAGGGGGATGAAAGGCAACGGAATGACACGGAACCTGTTTTGTCATTCCCGTGAAAACGGGAATCCAGTTTTTATTTTCAAGACAAAGACATGGATTCCCGCTCAAAAGACCGCGGGAATGATAGAATAGATAGGCATGTGTGGCTGATTTCCGTCGGGGCAAGCGGAAGCCCTAATTTTAAAAAAGGCGGTTTAAGTTTATGGGAAAATACAAGATACTCGTGGTTGACGACGAAAAAAGCATGAGGGAGTTTCTCTCCATCATGCTCGGGAGGGAGGGTTATTCGGTGGAGACCTTCTCCTCGGGCGAGGCCGCGCTCGAATATTTCAAAGGGAATACCTGCGACCTCGTGATGGCGGACATGAAGATGCCCGGCATGGGAGGCCTGAAGCTCCTTAAGGCGGTGAAGGACATTAATCCGGAAGTTACCGTAATAATGATAACGGCTTACGCCTCGGTGGACAGCGCGGTCGAGGCCATGAAGTCCGGGGCGTACGACTATTTCATAAAGCCCTTTAACGTCGAGGACATAAAGATACACATAAAGAGGGCGCTTGAGTGGAAAAGGCTCGAGAAGGAGAATATCCTTCTCAAGAAGGATTTCGAGAGCCGGTACGGCTTCGGGAACTTAATCGGCGTAAGCCCGAGGATGCTCGATGTGTACGCCTTCATAAAGAGCATCGCCCCCACCAAGGCGAACGTCCTCATAAGCGGGGAGAGCGGCACGGGAAAGGAACTCGCGGCGCGCGCCATACACAACGAAAGCGAGAGAAAAAACAAATCTTTCGTGGCTATAAACTGCGGCGCGATTCCGGAGAATCTCATAGAGAGCGAACTCTTCGGACACGTAAAAGGGGCTTTTACCGGGGCTGTCGTCAATAAGGCGGGGCTCGTCGAGATGGCGGACGGCGGAACGCTTTTTTTGGACGAGGTGACGGAATTGCCGCGGGAGCTTCAGGTGAAGTTTTTGAGGTTTATACAGGAAAAGACCGTAAGGCGGGTGGGCGGCACCGTTGACACGCCCGTTGACATACGCATTATCGCCGCCACCAACAGGGTCGTAGAGGATGAGGTCAAGGCCGGGAGATTCAGGGAAGACCTGTTTTTCAGGCTTAACGTTATACGCATCGAGATGCCGCCTCTTCGCGAAAGGAAGGAGGACATACCGCACATAATCAGGCATTTCGCGGCCAAGTATTCCGCGGAGTTAAGGAAGGACGCCGTTGTAAAGGACGTATCAGAAGAAGCCTTGGAGTGTTTTTTGAATTACGATTACCCCGGCAACGTGAGGGAACTTGAAAACGCCATAGAGAGGGCCGTCGCGATAGAGACAAAAGACCATATTTCGAAAGAGAGCCTTCCCGATAATATAAGAAACTCATGCCGCAAGACACAAGCCGCGCTTGAAAATATCTCCCTCCCTCGGGGTACCCACCCGGAGGGAAGGGTCTGGGGAGGGGTGGGGTGGGTCGGCGTTCCCGAAGGAGGAATGGATATGGAAAAGACCGTATCGGATTTCGAGAAGGCCATGATACTTGACGCGCTGAAGAAGACAGGCGGCGTAAAGAAAAAGGCCGCTGAACTGCTCGGCATAACATTCAGGTCAATGAGGCACAAATTAAGCAAATACGGCATGGAGTAGGGGCTTTTCTCCTCCCCTTTTTACAAGGGGAGGCGGGGTGGGGTAGAGGAAAAGAATAAAAACAGGATTTAAAGACAACCTCCCCCGGCCCCTACTTGTTAAGGAGGGGAGAACCTAATAACCTCCTCGACCTCTTTACCAGTGTGACAAAATTTGTCACTTGTGCGGCGTAAATTGTCATTTGCATTACTTTTGCGATAAGGCGTTATTTATAACTTATTGTTTTTGCAGAGTAAATAAAGTTGGCATGACTATTGCAATATATTATTGTTAAAGTTTTAGGATAATAAAAAAATCTAACGAAAGGAGAAGGCAAATGATACAGAAACTGTCATTCGACCCAAAGAAAGAAGAAGGCTTCACACTGGTCGAGTTGCTCATCGTCGTGGCCATCATAGCGATACTCGCGGCCATAGCGATCCCGCAGTTCTCGGCTTACAGAAAGAGGGGGTACGTGGCGACGCTGAACTCCGACGCGAAGAACGCCTATACGGCGGCAATGGCGAAAATTGCGGATGATCCGTCTCTGACGACACTCGCTACGGATTGCAGCGATTTGACCGCCGCGGGGTATACGGAAAGTACCGGCGCGACATGCAGTCTGGGTTTTACCGATGTTGATACTTTCAGCATAACGATAACAGGGGATACGGCATGGGGTCTTACCGGAAATACTGCCGTAATCGACGCTGGGGGCGTTCTCACAAAAGCCTCGCCTTAAATTGTGTCGCAAAACAACAAGAAAAAGAAGAGAGGGCCGCGGCCCTCTCTTCTTTTTTAAATCGGTTTTTTCCAAGGGATTGAAACTTCAAATGACTGAGAAAGAAAACACGGAAGAATCCGGAAAGAACCTCTTTCCTCTTATATTCGCTCTTTTAGCGCTTTTTTATTCCACGCTAACCTGTGGCAGGAACTTTGTCTGGAAAAACGATTTGGCTCTATGGGACGATGCGACGCGTAATAGCCGGCAGAAGGCAAGGGCGCACAATAACATGGGGCTTGCATTTGCAAGGGAAGGTATGTTTGAGGAGGCGAAGGGAGAGTATGAGAGGTCGCTTGGGCTTAATCCCTATCAGGCGGAAGCCCGCACAAACCTCGGGATAGTTTATTATGTGAACCTGAGGCATGACGAGGCTATAGAGGAATTCAAGAAGGCATTAAAATTCAATCCCAACCATGCCAACGCTCATAATAATCTCGCGGCCGCTTACGCCGGGCTTGGGCGTCTTGACGATGCTGAAGAAGAATTGCTTACCGCATTAAGGATAGAACCGGGGCACATAAAGGCTCATCTTCACCTCGGGATTATTTATAAAGGCAAGAAGTTGAATGAAAAGGCAAGGGGTGAGTTTGAGGAGGTGATTAGAATCAACCCCGGCGATACAAACGCTCTTGCGCAACTCGAATCCCTCAAGTAAAGTCGCCTTCCGGTTAAAGACTGCGCCGAAAATACAGGGACACTTCCCATATTTCACCTGCATCAGGCATGAGGCAAATCCCAATTGGAATCCGGCAAAAAATCATGTCCTTTTTACGGGAGCAGGTTTGCAACCTGTTTCTTTGAGTTCGTGATTGCCCTGTATGAAATATTCGGTTCAGGTTGTAAACCTGAACCCGCAGGGAGTGATATTGCCCACATCAACAAGCTCGATTAACCGCCACCCCTGCAACTTCCTCCCGCTCACTGCCATAGTCTTCTTTTCCATGGGGGACATTTTAGCAGTGCCGTTAGAGGGGACATAATTGCTGTGCTGCAACACGCCCGCATTTTCCACTTGACAGCCAATCCTTAATCAAGATAATCTTATCCTTGTAAAACTAAACTTTAAGGAGGTTTCGTTATGGCAGTGGACAAAAAGAAGGTTAACGTAGCCATAGTGGGCCTCGGCAGAGTCGGTTCGACATTTCTTGCGAAACTCGCCGAGAGGGAAGGGCAGGGCGTCAGCATCGTGGCCGCGGTAGAGAGAGACGCCAAATCCGCGGGAGTCGGCGTTGCCAAAGGTAAGGGAGTCAAGGTCTTTAGCGACACGAAAGACATAGTCTCCATGGGAGACGAGGTTGACATAATATTCGACCTTACCGGAAACCCGGACGCGAGGAAGAACTTAAGGGGAGAACTCGCGAGGAGCGGAAACCAGCACACAGTCATAGCCCCGGAAGTCGTGGCATTTCTCATATGGGACCTCATGGGAGGCAAAGAGGATTTCCCCGGGAACCATAAAAAAAGCGGATATTAACGAAGCGATATCAATCAACGCGGACGTAATGTCTTGAGATATTTATGTCCGCGTTTTTTTCGGCTTGATATTCTACGGTATGTAGAATACACTGTTTGTCATTGCGAGGAGTTTTATCCCGAAGCAATCTCATTGTCGGTATTTAGTTAAGAACGAGATTGCTTCGTCCGCCAATAATACCGGCGGACTCGCAATGACAACCTTGCGTTTCTATCTGTCTCAGAGAGCCGATGTTTTAATGCATGATAATTCCGGCATCTTTTTAAAAGGCTGCTATAATTTCAACAGGTTTGTTTGTCATTCCCGAGGTCTTAATCGGGAATCCAGAGTTTTTTCTTTTTAAGACAAGGAACTGGATTCCCGCTCAAAAGCTTGTCCCCGCAATCTTAAGCGGGGAACTGCGGGAATGACAGGAAAAGAAAGCCCTTGAAAAATATCGAACAATGGAGGCCGTTCATGGCGAAAGACCCGGTATGCGGCATGGAAGTCAGCGAAAAAGACGCAAGCTTTATGACCCGTCTCGAACACGAGACTTCTTACTTCTGCTCAAAGGCCTGTCAGGAAAAATTCGAGACGTCAATGGGGATTGCCTCCGGCGAGTCGGGAAAAAAGTGGTGGCAGAAGATTCTTAAGGAACCGAAAGAAAAGCCGCCCAAGTGCCATTGAATATGCCGACTCATTAGACTTTGTAGATCAGCCCTTCAGAGCCTGCCCCCGCAATCTTAAGCAGGGGGCTGACATCTAACACACTAAGGAGATTCATCCATGGCCAAAGACCCTGTTTGCGGAATGATTGTCGAGCCTTCGAAGGCCGCCGGAAAAAGCCTTTACAAAGGCATGGATGTTTATTTCTGCGCCTTCCGGTGCAAGGAAAAATTCGACGCTGACCCCGAATCGTTCATGGGTTCCGAGCGGCCGAGGCAACCTGAGGTTACTTCCCACGAGATGAGTAAAGACCCGATATGCGGCATGGTCGTTCAAAAAGAAAAATCCCTCAAATCGGAACTCGGCGGGAGGAGTTATTATTTTTGCAGCGTCGGTTGTCAGAGAACCTTCGAGGCTCCCGAAGAGGAACTCAAGAGCCTGAAGAAAAGGGTTTCCGTCGCCCTCGCCGGAGTGCTTGTCCTGGCGGTTCTAAGGGCGGGATTTTTTCTCGGACTCGCAACGGGCGCGACCATAATAACATGGGCGCCCATACCAGCGCTTCCGTGGTTTACGTGGGGAGTTTGGCTATTTATCCTCGTAACGCCGGTGCAGTTCATAGGAGGGTGGAGTTTTTACAAGGGCGCTTGGAACGCGCTAAAGAACAGGGCCATAAACATGGATTCCCTCATAGCCCTCGGCACCACTACCGCCTATGTTTATTCGGTAGTCGTTATATTCGCGCCCGACATACTGCCGGTGAAGGTCGAGGAAAGGAACGTTTATTTCGAGGTCTCGGCCGTAATCATCGCCTTCGTGCTCCTCGGCAAGTACATGGAGGAGATAATCAAAAAAAGGTCTTCCGCCGCCGTGCGCAAGCTCATGGACTTAAAGCCTCAGACCGCGAGGGTCGTGAGGAACGGCGCCGAGATGGAAATACCGGCTGAGTACGTTCTCTTGGGCGATATCGTAGTAGTGAGGCCGGGGGAGAAGGTGGCCGCGGACGGAACGGTTATCGAGGGAAGTTCGGCTGTTGACGAAAAAATGATAACAGGCGAGAGCATTCCTTCGGACAAAAAGCAGGGCGATAACGTCATAGGAGGCACGATAAACAAGGCCGGAGTCTTGAAATTCAAGGCAACGAGAATCGGCGCGGAAACCACATTAAGCCAGATTATAAAGATGGTCGAGGAGGCGCAGGCGTCATCCGCGCCCATACAGAGGATAGCGGATAAGGCAACGGGCTACTTCGTGCCTGTGGTAATCTTTGCCGCGTTCTCCGCGTTTTTCGGGTGGTGGGCGGCCGGGAGTTTTCCCCAAGGGCTGCTCTCTTTCATAGCGGTTCTCATAATAGCCTGCCCCTGCGCCCTCGGCATAGCGACTCCGGCCGCTCTTATGGTGGGGGTCGGCAAAGGGGCCGAGGCGGGAATTTTAATAAGGGGAGGCGAATACCTTGAAAAGGCCCAATCCCTCGATACCGTAGTTTTCGACAAGACCGGCACCCTTACAATCGGCGAACCGTTTTTGAAAGACGTGATTGCTCTCGCGGGAGACGAAGACGACGTCCTTGGATACGCGGCAATAGCGGAGTACGGCTCTGAGCATCCCATTGCCAAGGCTATTTTGAACGCCGCTAAGATGCGCGGCATTCCCGCGCCCGAGCCTGAAACCTTTGAGGCCATGCCCGGGCAAGGGGTAAGGGTTACTCATGGAAACGACATCATACTTCTCGGGAATAGAACTCTTATGCGGGGCCAAGGCGTAGCGGCTTCGGCGGCGGAGGAAATTTTAGTAAGGCTTGAAACGCAGGGTAAGACCGCCATGCTCGTTTCGAAGAACGGCGTTCTTACGGGCGTCATAGCGGTTGCCGATACGATAAAGCCCCACGCGAGGGAGGCCGTCGAGTCTCTTAAAAAAGAAGGCGTCAACGTTATAATGCTTACCGGAGACAACGAGCGCACGGCCCGGGCGGTCGCGAGGGAACTCGGAATAGACGAGGTTTTGGCCGGAGTTTTGCCCAAGGACAAGGCCGGAGTAATAAGGGGCATCAAGGCAAAGGGCAAAGTAGTCGCCATGGTGGGGGACGGGATAAACGACGCGCCCGCCCTTGCCGAATCCGACATAGGCATAGCCATAGGAAGCGGGTCTGATGTTGCAAAAGAAACGGGAGGCATTATACTTATAAGGGACGACGTGAGGGACGTGGTTGCCGGAATAAGACTGTCCCGGGCCACGATGAGAAAGATTAAGCAGAATCTCTTCTGGGCTTTCGTGTATAATGCCATAGGCATACCGATAGCGGCGCTGGGATTCTTGAATCCCATCATAGCGGCCGCCGCGATGGCGTTGAGCTCTCTTTCCGTGGTAACTAATTCCGCGATGCTTAAGAGGGTAAGGCTTGGCAATCAGTCTTAGATTCGGCATCTTGCGAAGCGGAATAAAAACTAAAACAAGGAGACGAAAGATGGAGATGGCAAAGGTAAGGGAGAGGGCGAAGGTCTTAGGCATAAAAACGGCCGGATTAAAAAAGGCCGCTATCATCAGGGAGATTCAGCAAATGGAGGGCAACTTCCCCTGCTTCGGCACCGCGGAAAACGATTGCGACAGAGGGGATTGTTGCTGGAGGGAGGATTGCCTCGGAGGTTGAGCGGATTGCGCGTATGAGATTGCTTCGGGATAAAGCCCCTCGCAATGACTACCTACTTTTATCAGTCATTGCGAGCCCTTCGGCTTCGCTCAGGACAGGCTTCGCGAAGCAATCCGTTGATTGTAGAACTGTTTTTATTCTTTTGGCGTTATTGATTGTTTTACGCGCAACGGGGGTGTTTGCCGTCGAGCCGTCCGTGGAAGAGATATCCAAAAACAAGGTTCATCACGCGGAAGCCGTACGCTTCACGAACCCGTGGTGCGCCGGGTGCGCGGCGAGGAGCAGGTGGGATTTTTTAAAGTGGCAGTTGTCAAGCAATCCGTACGAGGAGGAGAAAAAGAAACCCGTTACTTTTAACGTCGTAAAGCCGGATTTTAAAAATCTTGACGAGTCCGGCAAAGACTACGCGGTATGGCTCGGACACTCGACCGTGTTAATCAAATCCAACGGCAAAACCATTATAACCGACCCTGTCTTTTGGGACGTGTTTTTCTTCATAAAAAGAAGGACGTCTTTGCCCATAGACCCTTCGGCCCTGCCTAAGATAGATTTTGTTTTGATTTCCCACGGCCATTACGACCATCTTAATACGAAAAGCATCGAGTATCTTAAAGAGCGGTTTGACCCCGTGTTCATAACGCCTCTCGGTTATGAGGAGTATTTTTCGTCTCTCGGCATAGAGAAATTAATCCAACTTGATTGGTTCGAAAGTTTTGAGGCCGGAGGCATGAAAATCACCTCCCTGCCGGTTCAGCATTGGTCGAAGAGAAAACTCTTCGGCGACAACACCATGCTCTGGGCGAGCTACCTCATGGAGGCGGGCAAGAGAAAATATTATTGGGTCGGGGACAGTGGTTATTATCGCGGGTACGCCGAGATAGGGGAAAAGTTCGGCCCCATGGACGTTTTTTTCGTCCCCGTCGGAGCGTATGAGCCGAGGTGGTTCATGAAGACCTATCACATGAATCCCGAAGAGGCTCTTCAGGCGGCTAAGGACGTAGCCGCGAGGACTTTCATTCCCATACACTGGGGCACGTTCGACCTTACTGACGAGCCAATGGATTTTCCGATAAAGAGGCTGAAGGAGATCTACGAGGAAAAGGGCAATCCGGTCTTGAAGATTTTAGAGCACGGCGGGGCAATTATTTTCGAATAGAGGCGCGTCATGGGAAGGATTAAAAACAGGCTCATCTCCAAACTCTACACGAAGATGCCTTTTTTGGCCGAGAGGTCGGCGAATTATATCCCTCCGCTTGTTTTTGACGACACTCCGTGGGCGCGTTTTGAAGGAAGCCTTAACGAGGCCAAGGTCGCGATAGTAACCACCGCGGGGGTCCATCTTAAAACCGATATTCCGTTTAACATGCAAGACCCGGAAGGGGACGCGAGTTTTAGAGTCATACCTTCGGGAACTCTGATAAGAGAGATTACCATAACGCACGATTACTACGACCACTTTGACGCGGATAAGGACATAAACATAGTTTTTCCGATAGAGCGTCTCGAGGAACTTTATAAAAGCGGTTTCATAGGCACAATCGCTCCGGCGCATTACGGGTTTATGGGGCATATAGTCGGCAAAAAGTTAGACCTGCTTCTTGAAAAGACCGCCCCGGATGTCGCGTCCCGTCTGAAGGCAAAGGGTGTTACGGCGGTTATTCTCACTCCCGGGTGAGCAATCTGCAATCGGTCCGTCGGACTGATACAGAGAGAAATAGAAAAACAGGGAATCCCAACCGTAAGCATCTCGATAATGAGGAGGTTCACGGAAGAGACCAAGCCTCCGAGGGCGCTCTTTTTAAAATGGCCCATGGGTCATCCTCTTGGCGAGCCTTTTAAGCCGGATAAGCAGAAGCAAGTTTTAAAGACAGCGCTCGAACTGCTCGTAACCGCTAAAGAGCCAGGAGTCATAATCGAGCCGGGGTGGAAATGGAGGAGATGGTGAACCTTAAAGCGCTTAATTGTTTTAAATTCAGGTTTTTTATGTTATAATAAAAAAATAAGGAGGTGGGGATTATGTGGCAGTCCATAGTTTTCCTTGCCGGCCTTGTGGCGATATTGGGCTGGGCGTTGGAAGAGGAATACAAGTTTTTCCGCGAAAGAAATAAATAGAGACGGCGCGCGGCATGACCCGCCCCATGCGGCGGGTCATGCCGCGGCATTTAAAACACACCTTGCAAAAGAGAGGTGTGTTTTTTTATTCCATGCCCCGGGTATTCTCCGCTCCGCCTCAGGCGGAGCGGACGAAAGATGGGTCGTGGGGATTAACGGAAGCCGTATTATGAGGGGTCATTTGTTTAAAATAGCCGTTCTTGTTTTTGTGTTAATCCTTGCACCTTTTGCCGCGCATGGCCGGGATAAGGTTTTTAATATCCTGTATACCGGCGCCATAAAAGGCGAACTTGAGCCGTGCGGCTGCTCGCCGAAAACAGAATCAGGAGGGCTCGCAAGGCTCTCGGGATATATCTCCGCCTCAAAAGGGGAATTGGAGCCGTATGTATTGGTGGACGCAGGGAACTCGACGGGGGAGGATACGCCGCAAGGCAGGCTTAAGACCGAAGCGTTGTTCAGGTCCTTTAATATCATTGGTTATGATGCCGTGGCGCTCCTGAAACGCGACGCCTCGTTGCCCGAGGAGTTTCTCTCTCCGTTAATCGGGAATTATGAAACACCTGTTATCAGTGAAAACGCCGGCCATAGGAGTTTTCTTCGCGCCGGGCTTGAGGTAAATATAAGCGCTGACCCGAAAGATTACAAAAAGGGCATGCTGAACATCCTCCTTATTGACAAGCCTGCGTCCGAGGCAACAGTAATTAAAGGATGGGAAGTTATAGTGACGTCCTCGGGCGAGATAATAGAAGAACCTCCGAAGGCTGACGGAACGATTATCGTTTCGGGCTATCCCAAAGGCAAAATGCTCGGCGTCTTGAGCCTTTGGATTAACGATAAAGGGGGAATATCGGGTTTTACCCACAGGTGGCAATCTCTTGGCAAGGAAATAAAAGAGGACATGAACGTTCGTAATGTTTTGAATGAATATGACGCGGCAGTGGCCGCGCTCTTCCGGGACGAGGAAAGGAAAGTCCTTTCCGACGGCTCGTACCTCGGAGATTCAAACTGCGCCGCGTGCCACCTGCCTTTCATGGAGGGGTGGAAGAATTCAAGACACGCAGGCGCGTTCAATACGCTTGAAAAGGCGGGCAAGTCCAAAGACCCTGAATGCGTTAAATGCCATACAACAGGCTACGGAGAGGAAGGCGGTTTTTACAGCGTCGCGGCCACCCCGGGGCTAATGAACGTGCAATGCGAGGCCTGCCACGGCCCGGGGAAAGGGCATGCGCCGGATTTCACGCTACCCATGAGGCCGGTTGTTGAATCAGTCTGCTTAAAATGTCATACTGAAGACAACAGCCCGGACTTCGATTTTAAACGCTATTCGGAAAAGATAAAACATCAATAAGGAGGAATGTAATGCGCTTGAAAATATTACTCGCACGAGGGGACTGTCCCAGATTTACGGACTTCGCTTGGCGGAGTCGTCGGGGTACCCACCCGAAGGGTGGGTCGGGGACTGTCCCCGGAATTAAAAGATTGCTGGCTATTCTTATAGGTTTTGTCTTTTTATCCCCGACGGCCTTTGCCGGGAGCCCTTTGATAGAGGGGCAGTTTTCCCGCGTCCCGTTTCAACAATACAAATTTGACGGAAAGACCGTCGAGGTAATCGAGTTCCTGAGTTTCTATTGCGGGGGCTGTTATGCCTTTGAAAAATCGATCCCGAAGATTAAAGGGAATTTCCCCAAAAAGATAAAATGGAAGATAGTCCCTCTTTACTGGGGCGACGGCTCCCCGAAACCCGGAGAGGCGTATTATCTGGCTCTGGAGGCCGGCAAGGGCGAGCAGATGAAGAAGGCCATCTTTCACGCCAATTTTGTCGAAAAGAAGGACATAGGAAAGGTGGAAGTCCTGGAATCCATAGCGGCCGGAATAGGTCTCGGTTTTGATTTCAGCATGAAATTGAGAACCGGCGTAAAGGCCGAAGAGGCCCGGAAGGCGTTCGAGACGGCAAGGGCCTACGGGATTGAAGAGACGCCGACGATTATCATTGCCGGGAATATAATGGCGACCCCGCACTCGTTCGACCATGACATGGACTCGTTCGGCGATAACGCCGTCACCATAATAAAAAGCATTCTTAATCCGGTAAAATGAGGCCGGGAAAGGCCCGGAATGCGAATGATAAAAAACCGGATTTCCGCACACGGGGTGATTTTTGTTTCCCTCTCCCTCCGCCTTAGGCGGAGGAGAGGGTAGCGGGGTACCCACGCCAAGCGGCGTGGGTCGGGGGCAAAGAGCGATCAATGAACGACTGTTGCGGTGATAAGGCCTGCGATATGGAAGCCTTGAGGCACAGGCAAGGCTCGGTTCTTAAGGTCGTGCTGGTCATCAATGCCGTAATGTTCGTGGTAGAGGCAGGGGCAGGGCTCGCGGCGCATTCCACGGCCCTCTTGGCCGATTCCCTGGACATGCTCGGGGATGCTCTGGTATACGGATTTTCCCTCTACGTTCTGGCCAAGGGAGCGAGATGGCAGGCGATTTCAGCCTTGTTCAAGGGCTTTATAATGGCCGCTTTCGGAATCTTTGTTTTGGGCGAGGCTGTGTATAAGATTATATACCCGGTCTTTCCCGTTGCCGAAACCATCGGGATAATCGGCGCGATAGCCTTGATGGCCAATTTATTCTGCCTTGCTCTGTTGTGGCGCCACCGCGGCGACGATATCAATATGCACTCTGTCTGGCTGTGTTCGCGGAATGATATCATAGCCAATACGTCGGTTCTTCTGGCGGCGGCCTTAGTGTGGCTTCTTGGCTCGGGATTGCCGGATATCATAATCGGGCTTTTCATAGCCGGCGTATTCCTCCGCTCGGCCGTTTACGTGACATACAGGGCAAGCAGGCATTTAAGAACGGATAATCCGGGTTAGCGCGCATGGCTGAATCTTAATGTTAGCAGTTAAATCTAATTGACATTCTACTTTGCGTAGAATAAAATAGCGTTACATATCCGATAACAAAACGAACGGAGGTCGCAAGACATGGACGAGAGATTAAGGCCCGTAAGCATAGGGATTCTCATAGGGCTTATTACCGTTATCTTCGGAATAGGCTGGGCATTTTACATAATAACCCAACACGACAGGCTCCACGCCTCGTTTGAAGCGGACCTTGTGGCGCTAAAAGCAAAGTTCGTGATGAGCGATACCGGCTCGCAAGGCCATCACGACATGAGCGGCATGAAAGAAGAGGCGCCTTTACCGGAAAGTAAATCCGCGCACTCACATAAGCACGGCGGCGCCAAGGAAGAGGCGTCTTTGCCGGGAAGCAAGTCCCTGCACGACGACCCCCTTATGGAACTCGCGCACAAGAGGCTTGTGAGAGGGCATCTTCACGCAATGGGGCTCGGCACTCTCTCTATCGTGATAGCGTTTTTGTTAGCCTCGCTTGACGCGCCTTTGAGATTAAAGACGATAGGCTCGGTCTTTACCGCAATGGGAGGGCTTTTTTATCCCATAAACTGGATAATCATGGGCTTCAGGACTACCTCCATGGGGGCCGACGCCTCGGAGGCCACGGTAATGCTGAGCGCGGGTTCGAGCGTTCTGCTTGTGCTTACCGGCGTTTTCATAGCGCTTTATTATGTCGCGAGAGCGGTCTTGAAGGGGAGAGGATAGAAAATCCCAAACAAATCTCTTGACATAAGGCGCGGGAATTATTAATATATCTTTTTTCGAAATAATGGAGGTTTGGGCATATGTACGCGGTTGTGAAGACGGGCGGCAAGCAGTACAGGGTAAAGGAAGGCGACACCTTGAGGGTTGAAAAACTTGAGGGCGATAAGGGCTCTATGGTTGAGCTCAAGGATGTTTTGGCCATCGGAGAGGGAGAGGCCGTAAAGTTAGGCGCCCCGGCAGTGGATAACGCGAAGGTCCTTTGCGAGATACTTCTTCAGGGAAAAGACAAGAAGGTGCTCCTTTTCAAAAAGAAGAGGAGAAAGGGTTATTCCAAGAAGCAGGGGCACAGGCAGTTTTTCACGAGCATCAAGATAAAAGAGATAAAGGCATAAAAGGGGGTAGCGGAAAATGGCGCACAAAAAGGCCGGCGGAAGTTCGAGAAACGGCAGAGACAGCAATTCGCAAAGGCGCGGCATAAAGAGCTACGGCGGAGAACTCGTGAACGCCGGCTCGATACTTGTCCGTCAGGTAGGCACCAGAATCCACCCGGGGCAGAACGTCGGGCTTGGCAGGGACTTTACGCTTTTTGCGAAGATAAACGGCATAGTGAATTATAAGGCGAGCGGCGATAAAAAGTTCGTAAGCGTTCTTCCGGCCGCGGAATAATTCGATACGATTACTCTCTAACCAAAACCATTCTCAGAAGGGCGAAAAAGAGTTTAACTCGTAATTCGCCCTTTTTTATTTTTACCCATGAATTTCATAGACGAAGCCAAAATATACGTAAAGGCCGGAGACGGCGGAAGGGGCTGCATAAGCTTCAGGAGGGAGAAGTTCGTGCCCAAGGGCGGTCCCGACGGCGGCAACGGCGGCAGGGGCGGAGACGTCCTTGTAAGAGCGGAAGCCCGCATGACGAGCCTTATAGATCTGAGGTACCGCAAGCACTATAAAGGCGAAAGAGGCGAGCACGGCATGGGCAGCGGCTGTCACGGCAAAAACGGCATGCCCGTAATCATAAAGGTGCCTGTCGGAACCATCGTCAAGGAGTTATCGACCGGAGACGTCCTTTGCGATATTACGAAAGACGGGGAAGAGTTCGTGCTCGCCAAGGCCGGAAGGGGAGGCAAGGGTAACGCTCACTTCGCCACGGCTACGCGTCAGGCGCCGCGCTTCGCTCAGCCCGGGGAACCGGGCGAGGAAAAGGAACTCAAGTTCGAGTTGAAGCTCTTAGCCGACGTCGCCATAATAGGCTTTCCGAACGCCGGTAAATCCACCCTCATATCCCATATCTCACACGCGAAGCCCAAGATCGCCGACTACCCGTTCACGACCCTTGTGCCTCATCTCGGGGTGGTGAAGTTCGGCGAATTCGGCGGGTTCGTGGTTGCCGACATACCCGGCCTTATACAAGGCGCGCACGAAGGCAAAGGGCTCGGGACGAGGTTTTTGAAGCACATAGAGAGGACACGGCTTTTGGTGCATCTTCTGGATTTGTCTCCCGAAACCGGAAGGGACCCGAAAGACGATTTCAAGGTTGTCAATAAAGAGCTCAAACTTTTCAATAATGAACTCGCCGACAGGCCGCAAGTGGTTGCGTTGAATAAGACAGACATAGCCGGGGCAAAGGAAAAGTCCGCGAAGTTGTTGAAATTTTTCTCTTCCAAGTGTATAAAGGTATTTCCGGTGTCGTCGGTTACGGGCGCGGGGTTGAAGGAACTCGTTGATTTCGTCGGCGAACGGGTCGAGAAAATGAAGCAAGGGAAAGAATGAGAAAAAGACTCGTAAAAAAAGCCAGGCGCGTTGTCGTAAAGATCGGAAGTTCGGTCCTTATGGGAGAAGGGGAGGGAACGGGGCGTCTGCCTTCCGCGGCCTCTCGTGTCTTTTCCGACATCGCGAAAGAGGTGCACGGCGCCAAAAATGCGGGGAAACAAGTTGTCGTCGTTTCCTCCGGAGCCATAGCCCTCGGCATGAGGAAACTTTCGCTTAATAAAAGGCCTTCCTCTATCCCCGAAAGGCAGGCAATCGCCGCGGTCGGGCAGGTAGCCCTTATGACCGAATACGGCGTTGCCTTTAAAAAGCGCGGCGAAAAGGTGGCGCAGATTCTTCTCACTCACGACGATTTCGCGAACAGAACCCGGTTTCTCAACGCGAGGAATACCATCACGGCGCTTCTTTCCTCTGGCATAGTGCCAATCGTCAACGAAAACGACACCGTGGCCGTGGAGGAGATAAAGTTCGGCGACAACGACAGTCTGTCCGCTTTAACGACCAATCTTGTCGAGGCCGAGCTTCTCGTCATACTCTCCGACATAGACGCGCTTTACGACAAAGACCCCAAAGCCGATCCTTGCGCCGTAAAGATTCCCCTTGTCGAGGACATAGACGGGTTTCTCAAGTCAGCGGATTTTTCTTCATCCACGAGCCTTCACGGCACGGGCGGGATAAGGTCGAAACTCCTGGCCGCGAAAAGCGCGGCGCACAACGGATGCGCCACCATTATAGCGAGCGGCGCGGAAAAGGGAGTCCTCGCCAAGGTTTTAAGCGGCGTTGACATAGGCACCTTGATACTGCCGAAAGAGGACAGGCTCACGAGCAAGAAACACTGGATAGCCTATTCGAGCCGCCCTGTCGGCCGTATATTCGTTGACCACGGGGCGAGGCTCGCTCTTATCGACAAAGGAAAATCCCTGCTTCCCTCCGGAGTCGTGAAGGTCGATGGGACGTTCGACGCCGGCGACGTCATACACTGCGTTGATTCGAAAGGCATGGAGTTCGCGAGGGGGGTCGTGAATTACTCTTCATCCGACATAGAAAGAATAAAGGGGCTCAAGACGGGCGAGATAGAAAAGGTTTTGGGTTATATGGTTTACGGCGAGGTCATACACAGGGATAACCTTGTAGTGCTGTAAAATGAGTAAGATTGTCATTGCGAGGGGTTTTATCCCGAAGCAATCTTGTTTTTGCAGTTATGAGATTGCTTCCCGCCACGCTTCGCTCGCGGCTTCGGCTCACTCGTTCGCAGTGACGGTTTTTAACCGATAACCATCAACCGATTACCGATTAACGGAGATTTTATGTCATTACAGGACTTGATTTTGAATATCGCCAAAGGGGCGAGGGATGCGTCGAGAGATGCCGCGAGGCTCGGCTCGGCCGTGAAGAATAACGCCCTTCTCGCCATGGCCCAAGGCATCGAAAAAAACTCGGCATTCCTTAAAAAAGAGAATTCCAAGGATTTGGAACTTGCCGGAAAAAAAGGTCTTCAAAAGGCCATGCTCGAAAGGCTTTGCTTGAGCGATAAGACGATAAAGTCCATGGCAAATGGGCTCAGGGAAGTCGCGGCCCTGCCTGACCCGGTGGGCGAGATAACAGGAATGAGGACGCGTCCCAACGGCCTTAGGGTAGGCAGAATGCGCATACCACTCGGCGTCATAGGCATAATCTACGAGTCAAGGCCTAACGTGACATCGGACAGCGCCGGGCTTTGCCTTAAATCGGGGAATGCCGTGATACTTAGGGGCGGCTCTGAAGCAATCAACTCTAACCTCGCGATTTCAAAGGTTTTGTCAGATGCCTGTAAAACCTCGGGCGTGCCTGAAAAAGCGATACAGGTTATACCGACTGTCGAGCGCGAGGCCATGCTTGAACTCTTAAAACTTGAGGAATATGTTGACCTTATAATCCCGCGCGGCGGAGAGGGACTTATAAGATTTGTCGTTGAGCACTCGAAGATACCCGTGATAAAGCATTATAAGGGGGTGTGCCACGTGTTTGTTGACGAGAGCGCTGACATGGGCATGGCGGAGAAAATCGCCTTTAACGCCAAGGTGCAGAGGCCGGGGGTTTGCAATGCCATGGAAACGCTCCTTGTGCATGAAAATATCGCCAAGGAATTCCTGCCGAGGATACACAAAAAATACGCCGACGCCTTGGTCGAGATGAGGGGATGCCCGGAGACGCGGCGCATTTTGAATGACGTAAAAGAGGCGAGTGAGGAGGACTGGAGCGCGGAGTATCTCGACCTCATAGTTTCGATAAAGGTCGTGGCAGGGTTTGACGATGCCGTTCGTCATATCGAGAAATACGGCTCGCTTCACACCGAATCCATTGTCACCTCGGATTATTCCAGCGCCATGAGGTTCGTGAACGAGGTTAACTCTTCGACCGTGCTCGTGAACGCCTCCACCCGTTTCAGCGACGGAGGGGAACTCGGCCTCGGCGCCGAGATAGGCATATCAACGACCAAAATCCACGCCTTCGGCCCAATGGGGCTCGAGGAACTCACCACCAAAAAATTCATCGTCTTCGGCGATGGGCAGATAAGGGAATAATATTTTTGTCCGCGGTAGCGGCGACTTTGTCTTTCGACGCCGTCTCCGGCGTTCAGTCCAGGATGTTTTTCAAGACAAACCAGACGTTTTCCTTCCGTTCCGTCATGCGCCTCATGGTGTAGGGCAGCCAGCGCGTTCCGTAAGGCACGTAAACGCGCACGCGGTAACCCTCTTCAACGAGCCTCGACTGAAGCGTCCTTTTTATCCCTAAAAGCATCTGAAACTCGAAATGGTCTCGGGGAATCTTGTTTTCCGAGGCGATATTTTTTGCCTCGTTCACGAGTTTTTCGTCGTGCGTCGCTATGGCGCAATATACGTTCGATAAAAGAAGCCTTTTCATGAGGGCCGAAAAATTCCCGTCAACGTCTTTTTTTTCGGGAAACGCGATGTCCGGGCTTTCTTTGTAAGCGCCCTTCACGAGGCGCACCGCGGCGTTTTCTTTTATGAGTTTCGTAACGTCCGCCGCGCTCCTGTACAAATAGCTCTGTATGGCTATGCCTGTTTCCGGGTATTTCGCGTGAAGTTTCGAAAATATGGAAAGCGTATTTTCCGTGTGTTTCGAGCCTTCCATGTCGAACCAGACGAAGTTTTTAAGTTCAACGGCTTTTTTTATGATTGTTTCGGCGTTTTCCTCCGCCATTAGAGGTGAGATATCGAGGCCTAAATGCGTGAGTTTGAAAGACACGTTCGCGTCCACGCGGTCTTTCCTTATGGCTTCGACAAGGCTCATGTATTCTTCTACGCCTCTTGCCGCGTCCTTGGCGTCCTTGACGTCTTCGCCGAGGTTGTCTATGGTGGTTTTTATGCCGCGCTCGTTAAGTTCTTTTGCGGTGTTTATTGCGTCTTCCTGTTTTTCGCCCGCTATGTAGCGTTTGGCGAAATAGGAGAGGATACGGCTCATTTTTCCCTCTCCCCCTTGTGGGGAGAGGGCTGGGTGAGGGGGGATTTGAAGCGTTTTTTTACGAATTCTTTTATCATGGCTTCCAGCCCCGGCCTTTGCATGTCTCTTATGCAATAGCGCACCCTGAAAACGGGTTTATTCAGTTTCATGAACCTGCCGAGGTTCACCGGGGTGGCCACGAGCACGGCGTCGGCCGCTACCCTGTTAATCGTCTTTTCGAGTTCCTTTATCTGGAGTTTGCCGTAGCCCATGGCCGGAAGGAGATTCTTAAGGCCGCTGTATTTAAGGAGCGTTTTTTTAATCGTTCCCTGCGCGTAAGGCAAAGGGTCAACCGGAATCGCCTTCACTACCCTTGCCGCCATGAGTCCCGCCCCGTAATTCATTCCTCCGTGGGTGAGGGTGGGGCCGTCTTCCACGACGAGGACTTTTTTATGTTTAAGCGTATCTTTGTTTTCAACGGTTATGTCGGAAGACGTGAGAATAACCCGCGCCTTTGGATTAAGGAATCTTATGTTTTTACGGACGGCTTTTATATCCACCGGTGAGGCGTCTTTTGCCTTGTTTATGATTACGCAATCCGCGCGTCTTGCGTTCTGCTCGCCCTGATAATACAGGAGTTCGTGTCCGGCTCGCAGCGGGTCGGCCACGACTATCTCAAGGGTCGGTTTTATGAAAGGCGTGTCGTTATTTCCTCCGTCCCATATTATCACGTCGCCTTCCTTCTCGGCCGCCCTTAGTATGGATTCGTAGTCAACTCCGGCGAATACCGTTATGCCGGCCTCGATAAGATGCTCGTATTCCTCCATCTCTTCTATCGTGGTTTTGGCGCGAGTCATGTCTTCGGCGGTTTCAAAGCGTTGGAGTTTTTGTTTTCTCAGGTCGCCGTACGGCATGGGGTGGCGTATCACGACCGGCGTCTTGCCGCATTTCATTATAACGCCTGCGATAAATCTCGTTACCGCGCTCTTGCCGCAGCCCGTCCGGACGGCGCAAACCGAGATTACCGGTTTTTTCGATTCGAGCATTGTTTTTTCCGCGCCAAGCAGGAGAAAATCGGATCCGAGGGACGTCGCGAGCGACGCCTTATGCATGACGTATTCGTGAGACACGTCGCTGTAGGAAAAGACCACCGTGTCAACGGAGCGCTTTTCAATGAGTTCCGCGAGTTTTTCCTCGGGATATATGGGGATGCCTTTGGGATAGAGTTTCCCCGAAAGCTCGGGGGGGTATGTCCTGTTTTCTATGAAGGGTATCTGGGCGGCGGTAAAGGCGATTACTTTAGAGGAGGGGTCGCGTCTGAAGAGGACGTTAAAGTTGTGAAAATCCCTTCCGCCCGCGCCCATTATTATAATATTTTTTTTCTTCATGGCGCGAAACGCCTTATGTCTCGGATTTGAGCGCTTTTTCGAATATGCCGAGGGCGGCGTCCATTTCCCTTGTCGTTATCGTGAGAGGCGGTATGAAGCGGAGCACGTTTTTATGCAGTCCGCATTCGACGACTATGAGCCCGTTTTTTTCGCAACGCTTCATTATCCTTTTAAGGAGCGCGCTGTCGGGTTTTTTGTCCTTTTTCACGAATTCAATGCCTATCATCAAGCCGAGCCCTCTTACGTCCCCGATTGAAGGGAATT
>Ga0209751_10000204_pt1 | contig 64268 bp, 56 predicted proteins | sample RifCSP13_1_FD_184019 | JGI IMG/M metagenome (GOLD analysis project Ga0209751, IMG submission 184019) | Soil microbial communities from Rifle, Colorado - Rifle CSP2_sed 13_1 (SPAdes) (version 2) | ecosystem: Environmental > Terrestrial > Deep subsurface > Rock core/Sediment | place: Rifle...
AAAAAAAGGCTTCCATCAGGAGCTTCTTATGATAGGCTAACGACCAATTCAGAGCGCCGTGCCTGTGGGTCAATGGTATTGAAAACCAGGGGGGTCAATGCTCGTGAAAAATCGCACCCGTTGTCCTTAAAAATAAAACCCATTGAATTATACAAGGAATTAGGGTCAGGATCATAGCTGCCTACGAGGTCGCCGTTGTCGTTGAAACCGGACGCCAATGTCGAATAGGCGCCGGGAAATGCCAGATCGAGCGCTGTGAATTCCCCTGAATCGTATATGTAATTTTTGTACTCTACCCCGTCCATTGAATAAGAGCCGAGCACCTGCCCCTCGTTGTTAATATCCAGGGCCTGGCTGAATTGCGCGCCAGGGTAGTCTATATCAAGCAGTTCCTTCCCATCGTAAAAGGCCCCTCCCCAATCGGATGTCCAGCCGATTGCCTGGCCGTTGTTATTGATCCCGGTAGCCGTAAAGCCCGGCACAAAGTCCGTGTATTCCTGTCCGTCATAGATAAAGCCCCCATAGTCATCCCCTCCGTAATACCCGACGACCTGCCCCAGGTCGTTCACGCCGGTAGTTGTGGTATAAAGGGAACCCGGGTAATGGATCACCTCCTCTACATATGACTGGGCAGAAGAATCAGACGCCCAAAACAATGCCATTGAACAGAGAAGGATCGGAAGGGACCTTTTCATCGATATAGCCTCCTATGTAAAATGTTTTTACAATATGGTATAGGATTTTTGACAATAATCCGAATAGTTATAGCTGGAAGTTGATACTAAGTATAGCAGAGTTCAAGGGCTGCGCCGGCTGATTTGCCCCAGCAAAAAAAATGCGGCTGTCAAGACACCCGCCCATTCGCGGAATAGAATATTTTTCATTCAAGTTTGTCCGGCCGCCGCCGATAAATAAATCATCACGGCGCCATGACCAATACAGTAACCATCCATACCGGCGAGATAACAGACTCGAAAAAGAACTCGTTAAGGTCGAAAGTCCTCGAGATCTTGAAGATATCTACTGTCCCGTCGGTACTGAAAAAGATCATCGAGGTCACCGAGGACCCCGAGTCAGAGGTATGCGACCTTGAGAAAGTCATCGAGCACGACCAGGCGATTGCCGCAAGGGTCGTCGCCGTCTCAAACGCCGTATTCTACGGCTTCCCCCGGAAGATAAACTCCATCCATCAGGCCATTCTTGTCCTGGGCTTTGACATGGTAAAGGGCCTGGCCATATCGACGACCATATTCGGCGGATTGAACACCCGGGCAAGGGCGGTATTGTCTGCCCTCTGGGGCCACTCCTTCGAAGTGGCAATGGCATCGATCCTGATTGCCAGGAAATCCGGCAAGGTAAACAACGAGATAGCCTTTCTTGCGGGCCTTCTGCACGACATTGGCAGGCCAATACTGCTTCAGGTGCTCAACAAGGAGTACCTGGAGGTCTGCGCCTTTGACAGGAACTGTCTTGGCAGGGAAAGAGAGGTCTTCGGGGCTGACCACGCCGAGGTCGGCGCGTGGTTCCTTGAAAAGAGCAAACTACCCGAAGAATGCGAGAACGCCATCAAGTACCACCATACGCCCGATGAGTGCCTTGAGAAGACCGGGGCCATCCCTCCCCTCGTCGAGATAGTCTATCTGGCCAACCTGGTAGTGACCGAGCACAAGGAGAAATACGCTCTCCTTTCTCCTGTGCATACGCGGATTTTGAACGACCTTAAACTCACAGGCGAGGACCTCGAGAAGGTCGGAGAGGAGATTGCACGGGTAAGGGGCGAGGTCCGCTCCTATTACGACTAAGCCGCCGCCTTCCGCTCCCTTTCCCTGAACACCCTTACAGCGTCCTCAAGCTGGACCCCGGTTATATCGATATAGTTGAGGTTGGCAACCCCGACCCCGAGCCTTTCCGCCGCCGTGATGTGCTCCACCCTGTCATACCCGAGTATATAGGCCCCCACTGAATCAGCCGCAACGCAGTCCCTGGCCGCTATCGCGATGCCGCTTTCAAAGGTGCGCCCCCCAATCGGGCCTGTGCCGGTCATTGCAGGGTGTCCCACGATTATGCCGAGCCCTATCGGGAACCTCTTGCACATGCCCGCAATAAAGGCCTGCACGCCGCTGAACATCTCGTGCGGATGCAGGATCTTGGCCCTCGGATGGCCGTAGTAGTCTGCCGCGGGGTAGGACATGGCGATATTTTTCATGGTGAGCGTCACGGTAGTGAGGTGGTGCTCCTTGTGCTGGGCAAGGGAAATGACGGTGTCGTACCGGAGGACCCGCTCGTTGACCATGACCTCCTTGAGAGGCCCGTACTCAAGAGGAACGGGGACGAAAGGCGGCCTGTTGTGGTCGAAGAACTCGACACCCTCCTCGCCGATGACCTTGTCGAGGCCCAAAAGCCTGAAGACGGCGCCGGTCTCCCCTGCCCCTGCGCCGCCCGATACAGTTATCCGCTTGGGATAGTAGTCCTTCACAAACCTTATGACCGCGCGGAGCGTATCCGCCTGCGTGCACGGGGTAAGGTCGTCGGCAGAGGCCCATGTGTCGTTGGGTTTTATGGCGACATGCTTGCCTACAAAAAGCTCAGAGAGGCCTTCAAGGGTGTCAAGAGCGCCCGCGACACACAACCCTATATCGAGGTTGTCGGCTATTGCGACCCTGCTTCTCATAGGTAAATTATAGCATGGGAAGCTCGTGAGGGCAGAGACAGGGGGTTATTCTATGATTACGTTGGTGAGCGTCCTTTTGACCTGCGGAATGGACTGTATCTTTGAGATGACGACGTCGCCCAGGACCTTGAAGTTTGAGGCGGCCACCAGGGCAATGATGTCATAAGGGCCCGTGACTATCCTTGCCTCCTTTACCCCGCCTATCCGCGTCAATTTTTCAAGCACCTCTTTTGATTTCGCGTGCTCGCATTCTATGAAGACATAGGCCTCGACAGCCATCACTAACCCTCCATATTTTTCCCTGGATTATACCACAATTTTGAATACGCGCCGCTTCCGGTCACCTATCGAGGATGCCAGCCACCTCGCGGCTGAGGACTTCAGCCGGAGAAGGCATCTGTACGCGCTTGAGCCCCTTGCGCCTCAAGTATTCATCTTGGCGCTTACCTATGGAGCCGTAAAGGAACAGGAAACGCTCCTCTATGCCGGGGTATGCCCTGGATGCCTTTTTGCAGACCTCTATGCCGTCGAGGTGCTCCAAATCGACATCCGTAAGCACCGCGGCGTAATACCTCTCCCTCAATCGCTCTACGGCGTCCCTGCCATGCGGCACCACGTCAATAGAGACATCGTTCCTTGATACGGCATTGCGCGCTAACGAACCGACAACAAGGAGCCTCTCTACCCAGACCGGGTCAGAGGACCTGAACCTGAAGTGAAGGTCTTTCGGACGGCCCTCTGGTGAAAGAAGGCGCTCTACCCGTCTCTTATGTCTCTGCGCGGCTATGAGCAGCGGCGGGGCGCCCGGAAACGCTGACTTGAGAGACGCCGCAAGCGGCATTATTAGGCCTGTCCACCTGTGATACTCGTACTGCAGAATTCCTTCGAGAAAGGCCTCATGGTCCATATCCGTTGATGCCCTGAGAAAAGCGAAGGAATCTTCTATCGCCTCTACAAGCTCGTGCAGATCAGGCGGTACAGGGCGTCTCGCGGAGCTTTTCTTTACTTCCCTGGCGGATTTCAAAGACGCCTGCCCAAGCTCCCTCTCGCTCTTTGCAAGGGCCTTCAGGATGGCGGCAGGCCTTCCTCCTCCGGCGCGTTTTGCCGTTTCCGCATACAGGGCCGCGGCAGATGAGCCGAGTGAAGCAAATGAAGTGATGAGCTTTAGCATTAGGCGGGCCTCCTGATTATGCTGATTATCGTTAACCGGGCGAGATGTGTCAAGAGGTACTAAGAAGAAGTGAAATGAGAAAAGGGGCTGCGCTTTAGCGTAACCCAACAAAAAAGGGGTTACAGGAAGACCTGTAACCCCTTGATTTTTCTGGCGCCCCCGAGACGATTCGAACGTCCGGCACACGGATTAGGAATCCGTATAGGTTACATAAATACTCTTAATTATTAGGTACTTATAAAGGCAATGTGAGTAATATGTGAGTTGGAGAATCTATTGGAGAGTCTTTTCTACAGGCGTTTTACCACTGTATCCCGCCTATTACCCATGTCTTTTAACCCGCTGCCATTACCCTGGGTTATTATGGCCCCGGTAAGGAAGGGGCCTACTATCTTTCCTCCAGGTTTTTCCGCATTGCCCCTTTGTGGATAACTGCCGCAATTCTGCCACAATCGCCCCCGCACTGTTACTTTCACAGGTCAGGCCGAAGGGGGTATCACTGTCAGGTCAGTTAATTCGTTGATTCGGTTAAGGAATTCTCTTTAATGAAAGTAGGATGTATCGATTAATAACGGATATTCCTAAACACATTCCGTGCTGCGCTCCGGGTATTCCCCCAGACAATGATCAGTAAATACAATCATTTTTCCGAGTGACCTTCGCGAAACTTACGCAATACTCTAAATAAAACAAAAGGCGTTAGCACGCTTCGATTAACCCCTTTGTTTTTTGATACACCAACCATCCCGTGCCATGCCCGCCGATACATTCAAATGCGGACCATTGTCGGCTTATGCCCAAAGAGGCCATTATGGTCTGATTATGACAGCATTCTGCGAATCGGCCAAAAACACACGCTTGATCCAGAAGAGGCTTTGAAATGCAGAAATAATCAATTTAAGCTATAATTTGCAAAGATAGCCTATCAAAAGATTCACACCCATCGCGTTCTGCATTCTGATTCACCCCGGGAGCATATTCAAACAATTGTTGCCCTCGGCCGGCCGGGAACTCTTTTCAATCATCTTCCCGAACCTCAGCAAATAAAGCTTTGTGGCACAACACAGCCCGACACGCATTATCAGTGCCCTCCATTTTGGGAGGCAATTTTGCGGCTATATTATTGCTATTATTGCGGGAAAACTACTTGGAGCTCGATTACTTTGAAAGAAGTACTTAGATGCTCCCATTGCTTCAGCAAAGCTCTATTTGAAATCAAGGAGTGCGATGAAGGCCAGAGTGGATCATTCGAGAAAGAACAATCGACCGTATCAGTTCGCTTAAATTGTAACGTGGTTAAAAGATCTTATGAGCAGAGTTGTCCTTATACTCCACGCTGAAGAGGCCTTGAGTAGACCCCCATTACAATATCCGGACACATCGAGGAGATGTACGGAATAGAGGTCTCCCCGGCCACGATCTCAAGCGTAACCGATAAAATCATACCCGTCGTCGAGGAATGGAGGAGCAGGCCCCTTGACGCCGTCTATCCCCTGGTCTAGATGGACGCCATGCACTATAAGGTCAAGGAAGAAGGCAGGGTCGTCCCCAAGGCCATTTACACCATACTTGGCGTAAATCAGAAGGGGCTTAAGGAGGCGCTCGGCATATACGTCTCCGAGGCCGAGGGCGCGAACTTCTGGCTACAGGTCTTGACCGACCTCTCGAACCGCGGGGTCAAGGACATCCTGATAGCCTCGATAGACAACCTGAAGGGCTTCCCGGAAGCCATAACGACCATCTTCCCGGCCACGGACGTCCAGCTCTGCGTGGTGCATCAGATAAGAAACTCACTCAGGTATGTGGCGTCAAAGGACCAGAAGGCCTTCATGCGCGAGCTTAAAGAGGTTTACAGAGCCTCCACAAAGGCCTTGGCCGAACAGAAGCTCAAGGAGCTTGGAGACGCATGGGGCAAGAAATACCCTGTCGTTATAAAATTGCGTATTCCGGCCTAGCGTTTCCAGTCATTTCGGTCTAAGTGTTTCCACCCATTCCGGAGGTGTTTCCAACCGTTCCGGCCTAAGTGTTTCCACCCCCGCCGGTGCTTAGCGACTCTTTTTCCTGTACTTCCCTGATTTTCTATAAAATCTCCCGTCAGCACATCAATGATGCGGGGAGGTTTTATGTCCAGGAGGAACAAGGAGCTGAGCATGCGCAAGATCCGTGAGATTCTGAGGCTTTCAATGTGCTGCGGCCTCGGCAACCGTGAGGTGGCCAGGAGCTGCGGCGTCTCGCATACTGTCGTGAACAGACATATCGCCCGCGCCAGAGGTGCCGGACTGAGTTATCAGCAGATAGAAGGTATTGACGATTCGGAGTTAAAGCGCCTGCTCAAGGGTAAACGGCATCTGCGATCCAGGTCCGTTCGCCCCTTGCCGGACTGGGGCTGGGTGCACCAGGAGATGAGGAAGAAGAGCGTGACGCTGCAACTCTTATGGGAGGAGTACAAGGACGTTCATCCAGAGGGGTATCAGCCGACTCAGTTCTTCGAGTACTACAACCGATGGAAAGAAAAGCTCGACGTAACCATGCGCCAGGAGCATAAGGCTGGCGAGAAAGTGTTTGTGGACTACGCAGGCCAGACCGTTCCTGTAATCGACGGGAGCACCGGGGAAGTGAAGCAGGCGCAGGTCTTCGTCGCGGTTCTCGGGGCTAGCAATTATACCTATGCCGAAGCCACATGGGATCAGAGCCTGAGGAGCTGGATATCCTCTCACATAAATGCGTTCGAGCACTTCAATGGCGTAGCCGAGGTAGTGGTCCCCGACAATCTCAAAAGCGGTGTTACGAGGGCCTGCCGCTATGAACCCGACCTTAACCCTACGTACCAGGAGCTTGCGACTCATTACGGGGCGGCCGTCATCCCGGCGCGCGTAAGGAAGCCCCGTGACAAGTCCAAGGTGGAGGCCGGGGTGCAGATGGTGGAGCGCTGGATACTGGCGGCCCTTAGGAACCGGACCTTCTTCAGCCTCTCCGAGCTCAACGGGGCCATACGCGAGCTCCTGGAAAAGCTCAACAACAGGCCATTCAAAAAACTCGAGGGATCGAGGGCCTCCTGGTTCGAATCAGTGGAGAAGCCTGCGCTCATGCCGCTGCCACAGTCCCGCTACGAGTATGCCGAGTGGAAGAGGGCCCGCGTGAACATAGATTATCACGTGGAGCTGGATGGGCACTACTACAGCGTTCCTTATCAGCTTGTCCGCGAGGAAGTGGAGATCAGACATACCATCTACGGTGGAAGTCATCTGCCGCGGCAAGCGCGTTGCCAGCCACAGGAAGAGCGAACATAGAGGCAGGCACACCACCTGCAAGGATCACATGCCGAAGAGCCACCAGCGCCACCTGGAATGGAATCCGTCAAGGCTGATACGCTGGGCCGCGACCGTAGGTGGGTCGTGCTCGAAGATGGTGGAGACCATAATGGGCACCAGGAGGCACCCTGAGCAGGGTTTCAGGAGCTGCCTTGGGATACTGAGGCTGGAGAAGGCGCACTCAAGGGAGCGGCTGGAGGCGGCCTGCACAAGGGCGGTGGCCATAGGGAGCTACAACTACAGGAGCGTGAAGAGCATCCTGGAAAAGGAGCTCGACCGCCAGCCCCTGCCGGAGGCCAGCCCGGACAGACAGCCTATCGTGCATGAGAACATCCGCGGGCGCGGATACTATCACTGATAACCTACAAAGGAGACAAAATCGATGCTGAATACTCAGACTATGGACAAGCTCAGGGAGCTTAAGCTTACCGGCATGCTCAGGGCCCTGGAGGAGCAGACCTCTTCTGCCGGCTACGATGACTTGGGCTTTGAAGAGAGGCTTGGGCTGCTTGTGGACCGCAAGGTCACCGAACGAGGCAACCGCCGCCTGCAGGCCAGGCTCAGAAAGGCCAAATTACGCCAGCAGGCGTGCATGGAGGACATAGACTACAGGCACTCCAGGGGGCTGGACAGATCGGTCATGAGGTCCTTGGCAACATGCCGATGGATTAAAGACCGCCACAATGTCATCATTACCGGCCCGACCGGCGCCGGCAAGAGCTTCATCTCCTGCGCGCTCGCCCACAGGGCCTGTCTCGAAGGCTATGCAGTCGCATACTACAGGGCGCCTCGTCTTTTTCAGGAACTCTCCGTTGCCCGTGGAGACGGGCGTTACGCCAGGCTCATGAATGCTATATCCCGCGTCCATCTGCTCGTCATCGATGACTGGGGGCTGTCTGTCCTTACCGAACCTGAAAGAAAGGACTTCCTTAAGATACTTGAAGACCGTCATGGCGTGCACTCCACCATCGTGGCCGGCCAACTCCCCGTGGACCACTGGCATGAGACCATAGGCAATCCAACCTTGGCCGATGCCATCCTCGACCGCCTGGTCCATAACGCTTACAAGATCAATCTGAAAGGAGAATCCATGAGGAAGAAAAAGAACTCCCTTGACTCCAAAACCGACAAGGGGTAAAAACAGGTCAGGAAAGCGTCGCTTCGCTCCGGCCCGGTGGAAACGCTAGACCGGAACAGGTGGAAACACCACTCCGGAATGAGTGGAAACAATCACCGGAATACGCAATTCACTTCATAATTCGAAAAGGTTATTTCGACACTGAAATTTGACCCTTTTTCATGACACCACCCCTAAAAAGCGATACTAAATTCTGCAGAACAAGCAATATTATTCGTTTGTGCTATAATATTAGTGCTTCGATTTACCCTTCCAGAGCTTATCGTTCCACCATCGGGAAATTTACTCGCCGAGATTTTAAAAAGCCGCAAATCAGCATCCGGTATGGTTCTGCCGTTTAAGATTGGTTCACCTGGACTTTTCCGAACCATTTTTGAGCATGAGAGCATACCCTTACATGAAAAAAACGATAATTGGCGTCCTCTTTTTTATATTAATGCCTCTCGGCAATGGATTTAGTCAGGAATTTGCTTCAGAAGGCATATTAAATTCGAACCTAACCGGGGCCGATTCTTTATCTGAAGTCGATATCTACAAACCATCATATGGCATTCTCCAATATAGAGATAATGAAGTCGATAAATTCGGCTTCATCAAATTTCAAATAAATATAAACAAGCCAATCATACATGGCACTCCCTTTAAGATACCAATTGAATTGGGGGGTGCTTATACATTTAGAGCTTTGTGGGAGGTAATGGCGGATTCGGCACCATTTGAAGATTATTTTCATAATCCAGAACTGTTCTTAACCCTCTACAAGGAGAATCTGTTAAATCTGAGAATTGGAATTGAGCATGAATCGAATGGAAAAGCCAAAGCCGACTCAAGAAGCTGGAATAAAATATACGTCCAGCCGAGATTATTGATAGAATTGCCAGATAACCAGTTGGGCTTTCATACGGTAGGTATTTATCTTAAGAGCTGGTATAAACTGAATGAGAACAGAAGGAATAAGGATATTACGGATTTTGCAGGCTATGGAGAAGTGCAATTAAAGCTTTATGGCAATAATCATAATTTTTTTCTGACCCACTCTCGAGGGCGAAAGTTGGAGTTAGGCACAACTATTCTGGAATATATGTATAAGCTCAAAAATGGTTGGGCTCTTTACATTCAATACTTTGACGGCTATGGAGAGATGCTGGTAGACTACGATAAGCACAGCAGTAGCCTTGGTGCCGGTTTCTCCCTGCTTTATTTCTGAATCAATCTGAATGCAAGCTCCTTGTTTTTCAAATTCCGCTCGCATATCTCTGGGATGTTAACAGGATCTTTCCTGTCAACATTTTCAGGCTCCGGGTAATTCGTTTCCTTCCAGCGTATGCCCGAATGCATTTTATTCAGATGCAAGCGCTTGTAAAAGCTCCCATTTAGCTGAGTCCGCCTGATGATAAAACTTCTAAATCTCACGTATAGGCCGTGATTCGAGGCAAACGAGCTGCTTTCGTTCCAGAATCTGTCGAGTGAACCCTGATAAGTCAACCCCTTGATATCGTATATTGCTATGCCGCAGACCTTGACCGGGGCTCCATGGTGAATCGCGGACAGCCCCACAGTGCTATTGATCACCACGACCCCACGTGTTCTTTTCAGTAAAGCAGGCAGATTCTGGTCGTGAATATAGAAACACCTATTCTCAAGGCAATATTTACAGACGAGCTTGCCGATAAGCGACGAATAATCAATATAGCCGCGGTCCATGGGATGGTGTTTCAGGACAAGGATCGTGTCCTTGGGGGCATGGGCTGCGAAAGACGCGATTACTTCGGATATGTAGTCGTGAACCGAATTGAATTTGGAATGTATATGAATCTGGGCATCATAATGAACTTGAAGCGGCACTAAAAAAAACTTCTTCGCTAAAGGCCCCTTAAGGCGATCTAAAATGCCATATTCCCTGATTGCATAATACCCCTTCCGCCACACACTTTTGACCCATGGCCAGGTTTCCAAAAAAGATAGTGGCCGGTGATGACGATTCCGGTGAAAACAAGGCCACAGAATGGAACCAGCCAGATAATAAAGAGCAGCCCATAATGCTGCATACCAGAAAGTATTCCCAACTTTCTCAAATTCATTCTTCACAGGTTCAACATTGAAATAATATCCCTGGTTGCGCGGAATTAGGGAATTCCCGTTCACTCCGTACCTTTCCAAAGTGATATAATCGGGACGGATATAGCCTTCCTCAAAAACGCCTATCTCAACGCCATGCCGATTGGCAATCTCATGAGCTAGCTTATGTATTGGCCGACAATCGCCAAATAAGAATACAACGTCAATGCTCAATTCAGTCAGCAGACGCTCAAAAAAATCGGGCCACGCCTCGAGATCACCTCTATAATTAATCGCCCGTGTTGGATAAAAAAACCAGTCCCCGCCGTTGAAGTTCACCTTGAAGACTTTGGCGCCGATGTTTTCAAGGTCACAGGCAAGCCTTCGGAAGAAAGGACCTAGCGGACCTTGCAACAGCAAGACCCGTTTATTCCTGAATGCGTTAATTCCTTCGGTGATCATAAACTCTCGATTTCAGCTCCAGATGCCACTCTTTTTTCAGCTCGAAGGACCTGTTTTCAATCAATATGAATAATGCTATTCAACCGATCTGGGGTACATAGTTTTTAATCCCTTCCAAAAACCTTATCCACACCCTGCGCCGTAACGGCAAGCGCGACGAAGACCCATGCGCACGCCAGGCCAGCAGCTCTTCCAGTGCTCGTTCTGGTGTAGTGAACCTCCCGGTAGAGCTGCTCACATAGGTGGGATAAAGGATCAGAACGCCGGCTATCAACTCCTCCATCATCAGCCTTCGCGTACGGCGCTTGATGGGGTGTCTGTCTTCGGTCAGCCCCCAGCCCGCATAGAATGGTTGGCCGTACGTCACAACCTTTTTTCCTCGAAGGAGGCCCTCAAAACCCGATAGGGAGGTAATTGTGTGAACCTCATCGACATCTTCGAGCAATTCGCCCATAGGACTGTCTAATACCTCTTCATCACACCAGCACGAGGATTTTTCCTCTCCATCGTTCATACGCAAGCCTGCAACGATATCGGGATGTGGCTTGTAAACTATGTACGCATCCATATTGGCCTCACGCACGGCGCGCAACAGGTCCATGTTGCGGCGGACATACGGCGAACCAAAGACAATGGAGAAATCGCCCTCAACCTGGCCCGGAACCAATATTACTCGCTTTGCGGTCTGTGGCCGCTTCCATTTCGCCGTCCCGATATTATATTTCGTGATGCCGTGCTCGATGATGCGCCGCCTGAGAATTGATGCGCGCACAACCAGCTCCGAATCGAACCGGGTCTCCTGAAGGAGCTGTTCCAGATCAGAGGCCCGGGTCGCATCGTAATACATGCCTTGCATATCCATTACCCAGGAAAGTGGACGTACCAGATTGGCTCCGAGTCCTACTGACCTGAGAAAGCCGTCCTCTAACCTTATAACCCCGACACATCTATGGCCAGCCACCTCTCGCCTGCCCCAAACCACAAGGTTTACGCCATCAGGCACTTCTTCAACTCTCTTTACGAACTTAACCTGACTCCCCTGAAAAAAACGCCTGAGAACAGGTTTCTTCCAAGGGTGAAATCCGAGTGCATGTATCGCTTTTGGAAAACGCTCCAGCATCTGCCGCTGCAAGCCCATCCACTCCATAAGGCGCTCAGGCTGACAGCTCTTCATAGTCTCAGGGTCGATATACCTTGGATACTCAACCAGCGTCGCATGTACAAGGTTTTCGAGCGCCACCGGCTTACGCCGCTCCGGTGCAGTTATCTCGTCTTCAGTAAGACACCAGCCCGCGTAAAAAGGCATACCAAAGGTGCGGACGCGCTTTCCCCATAACAATCCCTCAAAACCTATCTGTGAAGTCACAACATATATAGCCTCCGCGTACTCTATTAACCGAGCCGGGTGTACTTCTTCTCCAAGTACCTTGATACGTGGATTTTTTGATATAGCCGCGATATCGAAATGACCTTTTTTACGTCCAAATACCACCTCAGGATGTACTTTCAACAGGACTGTGCATCCCGGATTCTCAGCTAGCGCGGCCTCGAGCATGCGGTGAAAACTTGACTCGTCTGCCTGCCCATATTGGATTGACGAATCGCCAAGGGTCTGGTCAGCCACGAGGACGTATCTGGATGGGAGATCGCCGGAGTATTCACGAGCGTAGTTGTACTTAGATAATCGCGCAGATCTCCATAATGCAATCAGTTTGCGAGCCCGGCTACTGAAAGCTGGATCTCCTGGGCTTTCAATAAGCGCTTCCAGTCGTGAAGGCCTAGAGGCGTCGTAGTAGATACCAAGATCATCGAGGACAATGGATAACGGCGGGTCATGCTTGCCAAGGCTCACTGAACGGAGAAAGCCATCTTCAAGGGAGATATGTGGAAGTATATTTTTCGTAGCAAAGGACCTTGCTTTGTCTGCAGTCCGCTTCGCACCCCATCCGACGACTATTGTTGATTCCTGAACATATTTTAAACTAGTGAATTCAAGATTGCTGACATGGAGCAAGCGTGCATTGAGAAGGGTCTCAAGCCCTTTCAACTGAGCAATTCGGCGCGATGTTGCCAAAGCAACTAAATTGGGTTTGTTAAACAGAGAGCTCAATATTTAACCCCTCTTTTTTCCAACGACTCAATAAAACCAACTCAGCAGGCCAATTATGCCTTTCTGCCGATGCGTGCTTTGGATTTGCATGGTGATACGGAACTCTCGAATTTCTGGCAAAGCCAAATCCTATTGCCTGTATTCCAGCCCATGAGCACAGCAATGACCTAATCCAGCATAGAAAAAGTAAACCTGCGCTAGGCGGGGCCTGTATTTGTGAAACCAGTTCATGCCAAGGCTGTAAAGGTACCGTGAGCACTTTGACGCCGGTGTGCAGCGGCATAGAAAACCTTTGCCATTCTTTCATTTTAAACGCCATATCCGGGCCGCTTATCACCAACCATTTGATTCCGGCAGGCACGAATCCATTGAAATCTGGCGAAATCACCAAAAGATCGGTTCTTTGACCCAAATCGTTTGACGTGCTTTCAATTCCACTGTACTGATTGAAACGCACAATGGTGCCATGACTATCAATAAATTGACCGAGTCCGGCTCCAAGCAGATTGCCTCCATTGCCTACTACACAGATCCCTTTATCTCCGTGCCGTCGTAACCCCTCGGCGAATTCCGCACGCCAGACGCTTTGCATGGCTCGGACAAAATGCGATTCACTTGAATGCGCATCTGCATGGGTAATCCCTGACATACCCGCCTCGATCAACAAGTTAAGAGCGGCGCGCCTTTGCCGCAGTGACAATTTTTCCAAGATATCATTTAAGTAGGTTCCATGACTTTGGGCCAGCGAGAGCCCCAAATCGCGCCGAAACATCGCGTAATCTAAAAGGGAAGACTTGCTGCGTCTACGCACCCAATTCCTTCGAAATAAAGCCAGGGTACGAGTGTCGTACCAGCCAGCGGCTCGCCGTGATTTAGCAGCTCTAAGCAATAATGGAGCAGGTGCCCACCTTGACCATGAGGGCAGATCACGCTGACCACGGTGTCCGATAAAATACTGAATAAGATGTGACTTCATGCCGATCCCGCAAAAGCCAGAAACTTTTCGGCTATTTGTGTAATATCAGCTTGGGCCTGCACACTCTCTGAGAGGCCTCTCGTAATCGAATCGTAATACGAGGGGTCCATAAGTTTAATGAGTGAGTTGAAACATGATTGATGATCATCGGCAAATATCGCGCTGGCAGATGCAAACCGCTCAGCATCAAGAATGGGCGTGCACACTGTGGGCACACCCCAAAATCCGGCTTCCAGCACCTTGAGAGCAGATTTACAGCGCGTAAATGGCGTGTCCTCAAGCGGCGCAAGATTGACCCACGAACGCCGTATCAGTTCAGGATAGTTTGAAAATGGTACTTTTCCACGATGGACAATCTGCCCAGGACGAGCTGTCAACTCAAAACGCAGTGGACCGGTAATCTCCAATCTTGCATCCGTATGACTCATCAAGAAGCGCTCCAAACCTTTAGCATATACGGCAAAATCCCTGTCATGACTGCGAGTACCACATAAATAGGTCAGAACGAATCCGGGGCCCGATTTCAAACCAGAGGCTGAAATATCTCGCCAGGACATATGGACTGTGTTCGGCAGCACTTTTATTCTCGCCTTTGGCAAGCAACGTTGTAAATGTTCGGCAAGCGGCTCTGTCGATGTTGTAATCAGGTCGAAATTTTTTAGTGCCCTGTAATGGCTTTCATACTGTTTTCGAGTCTGCCGCCAAGCTACGAAGCCATTTAGCACGCCAGGGCTCCATTTAGCCAGCGCGTCATCAAATATCAAGTCATCGACATCAGCAATCAGCCTAACGCCGCCTAGCCGTAGCCAGGAGAGCAATGCCCGCCAGCACAAAGAAAAGCGCGGCCTGTGAAAAAGAACCACATCGTAAACTTGAACCGGGCGCAATGCTGTCCAGTGGATAAAACTCACCTTGTGGCCGGCTGCCTTCAGCGCAAAACCTAAATTTTCACATCTGTATATAAAAGATGGATCTTGTCTAAATAATTTGGCGTTTCTAGTGGAAGACACAAAAGCGATGCGCAGAGGATCCATTACTACCTTTTCAATCCATCTGATTCGAAAATGGTTGCATCAACTTTGATGCGCTTGAAAAAATCGTAATGATTTCTATTGCGCATAGAAATAAATGCATATGTTTCACAGAACACGGGAGTATTAAAATGAATCCTCATATTCTTCTGCGGATGTCTTGACGAGTCATAGTCATGCTGATCTATAGGCGATGAGATAGGATGAATTCGCTTGTCAGCAGAGGATTCAATCTTACCTTTGTGATGGATTGAAAACTCATCTAGCAGATCTCGCGCTCTCAGGTCTGACAATATTTTATAAAGTTGGAGGCTTGACAAAGTGTTGGGATGACCATGCCAATGAGACCAATACAGTTTCAAACCCTTCTGCATAAGATATCCATCTGCATCAAAGAAAGGTTGTCTTATCAGCACAAATTGGCTCGAGACTTTACATGCCTGGACAATAAAACGGCTTACCAAATTCAAATCGTGTATATGTTCAAGAAAATGCGACATCACTGTGAAACGAACTGTCTTTTTAGCTGGGATTTTCAAAATATCATATGCGAAAGCTCTGTGACCGGCCTCACGAGCCATCTTGACCTTTTTGGGGTCAGTATCGATACCTACTCCGATTCCTTTAACATTAAAATCCTTTTTCGATTGCGCCAGGCTTCCCCCGCTACTGCAACCAAAATCGAAAAACTCAATTCTTTCAGTTTTTAATAAATTCCCAAATTCCTCTTCCTCTGCACTTGATTCCATTTTGATCTCAGCATAACAGCTTCGAGCCACACCACGATCCTCAAATAAAGGAAATCTACTGATATTATCTGTTTCCGTTTTAGGTTTCTGCATTACAGCAAATGTATCCTGCCAATTTCCCAGCCCCCAGTCGGTAAAAACTTCGACAACTCGCAATCCGGCGTGCCGCGCCAATGCGCGAATTCCATCTGGATAGATGCGCCAGCAATCTACGGGGAAGCGATGCTCTGGGCCGCTTGAAGGTGTAATTATACATGCGATGCCCCCGGGTCGAAGCACCCTATATATTTCTGATAGAGTTCGCCATGGAAACTCAATATGTTCAAAAGCTTGGCCCGATATAACAACGTCCATAGAAGAAGATTCTAAACATTTCCAGTTGTATGGATCTTTGACGATGATATCAACATTATCTCCTGACTCAGTATCAAGGCCGCGGTAACGCCAGCCGGGCTTAGAAAAGAAATTTCGGTAAGTTGCTGCACCATTCACTGCGCGAGCTCCAATATCGATAATTTCGATTGTATGCCCCTCAGCCCCAGACAAATATGTGTGCGCAAAATGACGCATCTTATTGAACGATGTTTCGTGCATGTCCATTCACCTACACTGAATTGCTGCCAAACAGTTGGCCAGCCATTATTGAATCGCCCGATTTATTAATCTTCTATTCCTTAAAAAAAGAACTTACAGATCTAAGCATCGAATAACGTGAATCTGCAAAAAATCGATAAGGGTCCCGCCGGAGTTTTTTTAATCTTCTCTGAAATAGTGGCTGCTCAGATCTGGGCTGTACATTTAACAGAGCATAATCGGGGCTGGCTGCCGATGAAGGTTTTGAGGAAGAATTTTCATTAATTGATTCTATATTTTGCGGGTCACTAATTACTGCTGATCGCTTCAACGACGCCGGTATTTCGGGTAACTCGTCGAGCTCCGGAAGACCGAGTACATTTGCAAGCACGTCTGTATATAAAGATGTATTTGCTTTTATCGTGTAGAATTTGCCAACGTCCTCATAAGCTTGTGCAGCCAAACGATCGCGAAGTTCAACATTTTCGATAAGGCTTTTAATAGCTCCATACCAAGCCTCTGTTGTATTAGAAATCAAAAGCCCGTTCTCTCCATTTCTGACCACATCCCGATAACTCGGAACATCTGAACATATGGATGCGAGCCTTAGCGCGGAGTATTCAAGAAATTTGAGATGACTTTTGCTTCTATTGAAGCGGTCATCTGTGAGCGGAATGATTCCAATGTCCCAGTTTACTCGCTTATGTAGCCAATTCACAAAATTTGGGTAATCATTGTTTTTTGGAAGACCAATTCGTTTTCCAAAGAACGGTTCTGTCTTCTGGAACGCGCCAATAACCTCAACCGATACACGGTCTCCGTATTCAGTCTCGATACACCTTATAGCTTCGGTCACAATCGCCAGATCCTGATCATGGGTAGGTGTGCCAATGTAACCAATACGGACAGGATCGCCGGGCTGCTTTACGAAAACCTCTTTACCGGTGAGGCGCGGCAGACCAATTCTCCATAGGTCTGAGTCAAGATAGCTGGGTATCAGATAAACCTTCTGATTCAACTTACGGAAACTATCCGCCAGAACAGGAGTTGAGACAATGACTACATCGGCTGCCTGTGCAAGAAACCGAATCGCATCGGACGCTTCCAAATCATATCCACAATGGTTTAGCCTCTGTAATCCCTCTATATCCAACAACTCGTCATCGACTTCGAAAACCAACTTGCGTCCTGCATGACGCCAAGTTAACAGCCATTTTCTAAGCTCCACCACGTCTAGCCCGCCAGCGTCTTTCTGAATTAATGCTATATCGGCTTCATCCGGAGTGGGCAATCTATTATCTGAAGAAAGAATGACCTGGAAAGCTCTCTTAATCCCTGTATACATCCACGGCTGAACTACCCGCACGTAACCGCTATTCGCTGCAACTCCGATATTTTTTCGAGCAGGCAACAATATGAGTTTTTGTTTTTCGATACGCGGATGCCGACTACGGTAGGCTGCAAATTTTTTAGATAAAATTTTGAGTTCGCTTACGGCTGCGCGATGCACAGAATAATCAGCCGCAGTAGAAACACCTTCACATTGCAACTGTGACAAAAAAGCTGGATTTTCGATTAAAAAACTAAGTCTTTCCACACACCGTTCCTCGTCAAGACTATCTACTACCACGGTGTTCTTACCATCAATCGCGTATTCATCAGTGCCGCCGTGCATCGGGACCATAGCTGCGCAACCACATGCCATTGCTTCCAGGCCAGTGCGGCCGAATGCTTGATAATCGGATAGATCAAGGAAAATATCACTCTGCCGTAACAGCGCCGCAACTTCTGAGCGCGAAAGAATCCCGTACATCTTGAAATTGAAGTCTCGATGCAGCACCTGAAACAACGGATCTGTCTCCTCGCAGCCAAAAAGGTGGACTCGGACCTTTTCCCTGTATCTTTTTTCAATATGCCCCAACACCCGCATCGTGCGCTCAGCGCCTCTTCTCGGAGTTTTGGGACGGATCATAGCCGTAATACGCACGTATCCATCTTTCTTACGCATAACAGGGGAATAGGTATCGTGGTCAATGCTCGGCACAACCTTGTGCACCAAAACTCCATGTTCGCGTTCAATCTTACGAGCAATCCAGTGGGTCTTTGCGAATAGAACGCATTCCGGCAGGCGTGTATATGAAGCATGTGCCTGTTCCCATAATTCGGTAGCTGATTCGAAAAAGAGGGGTTCGTAATCTTGGACATAATAAGCGGGCATGATATGGGGGCATGCCTCAATAATCGCAGCGAGAAGTTCGACCGAATTAAAAATAGTAGCGACTACGACATCATAATCTGACGCAATATCAATTAGATTATGATTATCGAAGCCGACAAACAAGTCTTTAGCGCTGGAAATATCATGATACAGCCTGTGCAGATGCTCAAGATCCTTTGATTTCACTGCAATACGCGCTTCAATACCCAGGCGCCTCATGGCAGCGGTTTCTTGAACAACCGAGTGCGCCCCTCCACTCCCCCCTTTTACCGGGAGCAAGAAAAGAATCTTCATCGCAATAGGGTTGACCATAACCGGATTGCTCGTCAATGACTGCAGCCTGGCATTAATCTTCTGCCGTACGACAGATAATAATTTAGTCTCCTTTACTTCATTTATAAGATTTTTTACCTTCTCATCGCCATGTTTGTGCCTAAGTGCGTTGCTTCCCCGTTTCGAAAATTCTTTGCGCTGCTCATGTCCAAAGCTTTTGGACTTTGCGTGAAAGACATAAGTATCATCAGCTATGGCAAGAGTAAATCCGGCATCTGATGCTCGTATGCAATAATCATTTTCTTCGCCATACCCTACCGGAAAGCTTTCTTCATCCATAAGCCCAATTGAATCTATGACCTGCCTTTTCATTAAGTAACAGAAGCCGTTTACAAAGGGGAGTCTCGGATATATACGTGACGACTCTTCGCGAACGATTCTCGCCATATCTTCGACATACAATCCTGAAGGCAGTTGATTGATTGCAAACCCTTCAGCATCAAAAACATCAGGAACTGATTGCCAGGTTGCCGCATTTGAAAGGGGGCCAACAATGCCGATTTTCGAGTCTGAGATAGCACATTGGATCAATCCATAGATCCAATCCTTGGTGACTATGGTATCGCTATTCAGAAGAATTACATATGGAGCTGTCGAACGCCTCAATCCAGTATTTACCGACCGGGTGTAGCCCAGATTGCCCTCATGCTCGATAAGTTCAACACTCTCCCGATTTCCAGACCAGTTTCGAAGCCACTCTGTCGTAGCCGCATCAGAGCCGTCGTTTATTATGATTATGCGCTGATCGAAATCATCAACATTTCTCTGCAAGGAATCGAGACAAGCTTTTACATCCTCGATTGCATTAAAGACAGGAACGATAATATCAACCCTTACGGAGCGCCTTAAAGCTGGCGCCAAAACGTCCATCATTGATACCGAGGTAGCAGTCAGCTGCGGCGCTTTCGTCTTGGCAGCTTCATATTCAGCCAACTTTCCGGTAATAATGCTGCGATCCTTCTCTGATGCGGCAAATGAGTCCCGCAGTGCCAGCACCTGTGCTGCTAATTCAGAATTTTCAACTTCTGCCTCACTAAGAAGCTCACAAAGATGAACTCTTTCCTCTTCCGAGCTGACGAGTGAATGCGTGAAGCCTTTCCACTCATCGCAAATGGCTATGATATCGTTTTTGAGTTCTTTCAGCTGTATTGATGTGTTAATTCGATTCTCTTCATTTATCGTAAAAAACTTCTCAAGCTCCTTTGATTGTAACTCGAATTCTGAACGCTCCGATTCCAAAGCTTTTATGCGCTCCCGGAGCCTAATGCTCTCTTCTTCTGACTTGGAAAGAGCCTGCGCGAGACCTTTCCATTCCGCTCCGAGAGAAATAAGTTCGGCTTCTATGCGTTCATGACGTTTTGAGACTATGCAACGATCCTCCTCATATGATGTTAAAAAATGCTGAAATGCTTTTAATTGTGACTCAAGGTTTGACCTTTCTGACTCCAGATCTTGAATGTGCTCTCTGAGACAAGCACTCTCTTCTTCAGACCTGGCGAGGGACAATGATAGGCCTTTCCATTCAGCTCGAAGCGAATCAAAGTCGGCTCTCATATCTTCAAGCTGTGTAGTGACTACACTCTGGCTCTCCTCATATGATGCAAGGAATTGTCGAAATGCCTTTGATTGCGATTCAAGCGCGGATAGCTCCGACTCTATCTCGTGAATACGATTCTGAAGCAGTTCAATCTCGTCGCTTGAGCTCTTCAGTTGAATCTTTGATTTTTCAAATTGCTCTAATAGAGATTTTTTTTCAAATTCCGACTGGTCCAAAAGCCTCTTATGCAGTTGGTATAAATCTGTAATCTCCTTTTTTTTCTTTAAATGAAGCTCATATTCCAGCTTGTGTTCGGCGATTTGGCATAAAAGGGCAATCCGGTCAGACTCAAGCGCTTGAATCATCTCTTTTTGAAAGTTAGATGAACGAATAAATTCTAAATATTTATCAAGACGCTCGTTTTTCGATATCCGTCCGTCAGGAATGAGCAATGTCAGGCCATTCCAAAATTCCAGATGAAATTGAACATATCTATTTTTCGATTCCGAAATAAAATCCTCAACAGCCGTCATTACGCCATTTTGGTTTCCATCGTCGGAAATGGCATTATTCAGGTGAGCGTTTATGCCCCCCTTTTCACATAACTGGTTCTGTCCATAACGAAGCCCCAGTTTTTTAAAAGGACGCCGATAGTCCGCGGGAATTTGGTCTGGATTGTAATACAGGTCGCGTCTTCCATATGGCCAACCAGTATCATGCAATACTAAAACAGGAAGGTTTTTCTTTGCTGCCTTGCTATTTATCAGCTTAAGTTCGTTGATTACGGTATACCAGTTATGATCTCCATCAATCAGATAAATATCACATGCTGTCATCGATTTGAGAGCATTTAAGCTTAAATCCTGATGCAGGATACATGACCCTTTGAAAGAAGCTAAAAACTCTGACGGGTTATATTTCGGATTGGGGTCAATAATTTCAAGGAATGCACCGCTTTCTAGACAGTATTCAAGAATTTTTCTGGTATTGTGTCCATAATCCGAGCCTATCTCACAAATTCGATTTGGGTTAACGGCATTCAGCAGCGGCCTTATTATCCAATCCCAGAATTTGTACACGATCAGCTCCCCAAAAAAATAGAATAATTTATAAATCCTTTTACAGCCCCAGGATGACCTTCGCGCTTACCGCTATTTGGAAAAGTATTTGTGTAAGGTCCTTTGCAATCTGACGCGTTTTCACATCGATCTTGGGCAGGACCAAAATTTCATCGCCAGGCCTTATTCCCGCATTGCCGCTGGAAAACCTGAAAAAACCTCGCTCTCCGGTCGCTTCATCAAAGCTCCCGTCCCTGTGGGCTATTATTATGCGGGAGACATCCGCATTTTGCGTGTACCCGCCCGCATGTCTTATATAATTATTGACGTTGAATGAAGCATCATATGCGATGGCGTTTGGGAAAAGCACCTCTCCATTCACAAGCACCAAACCGTCTCTGACAGGTACTCGCAAAATATCGCCATTCTCGAGAAGAAGCTGGTCGCGTTGTTCTGCGGAGGCTATGAAAACCTGACCAGATGGCTCGATCCTTTTAGCGCGATCGACCCACTGCAGGATGAGGTCGGCCTCATCTTTGCGTAGCCTTGCCTCGTCGCTCGTGCCAGAGCGCGCAGTCAGGGCAGACGTTTCAAGGCTCTTAAGCGAGGTCTGAAGCATTAGCTTCTGGCGTTCTTTAACGCTTCGGCGGAAAAGCTGGAGGCTTTCCGAGTCTGACCGCTCTGAAAACCGGATGCCCTTTACCAACTCGCCGATCCTTGTGCCGTAAGGCAAGACATATTCCTGGGGGCTCAGGTGCTCGCCCTCGACCCGCACGGTGATAGTGCCTGGTTTCTTGTCTGCGGTGAACTCCAATTCATCGCCGTTCCCCAAGACCACGCCCGCAGCATCGGCAATTGAATAGTATTCGACATTTTTCACAACACCTGTATTCCGTACTACGCGAACATGGGTAGCTTGTGCTAGAGGCTTGGCTATCTTAATAATATCCCCGATGCTATATGCCGAGTCTTTGAATTCGAAACGCTTCGCGTTCTCAGCAAGGCCTTCGACCATGATAGTATTCTGGCGCTGAGAGACGAAGATGACGTCGCCGTCCGCAAGCTGAACGAGCGGCATCCGCCCTTCGAGCATAAATTCATAAAGGCTCACTGATGTGCGGACTTCTTTGCCGCGCATTACCTGAACATTCAGGAACGAGCCCCGTTCCGGGTCTATGCCTCCGGCCTGGTCCAGATAGTGCAGCAGACTATCCATCGAGGTGCCGCTGTAAAGGCCTGGACGATTCACAAAACCACCCACGAACACACGTACGGGCTGGGCTGCTGCAAGACTGGCATAACTATATACGTTGGCGCGGAATACCTTGCTGACGGCAGTTCTCACGACTTCCTGAAGATCGAGATTGCGGATGCCTAAAGCGCCTATTGGGCCGACGTGAGGCAAGAATATGTTGCCCTGAGGGTCTACAATGAGCTGGCCGTCAAACTCAAATGCGCCCCAGAGGCGCACTTGCACCATATCGCCAACCGTGACTGCGTAATCCGGATTGAACTGGGTGGCGCCGCCCCGTGCAAAGGAGCCAGTAAAGAGGTTCGCGCCAAAAACGTTACTGGCCAGGTTTGCGGAGTAATCAAAGAATTGCGGGGACTGGACGCCTATTGTGGGCGTGGGCAATGGAGCGCTTGGTGCTTTTGGGGGCTGCATGCCCTTTTCATCGGCTGAACGCACTTGATCTCCTGATGAACCGATGCCTTCGAGAGTAAATGAGTTACCTTCAACGGCGCCGGTTAGCACCAAGGCAACAAGCAGCACAAAAAAGTATAAACGCCTGATCATTGTCTAATCCCGATGGTCGCGTATGATCGCGATGAGCATTTGTATGATTCCGGCTAAAACGAACACGGAAATCGCGAATACAGTGATATTGTAAATCCTGCGCGGCTCAAGAGGGTACTGGGGCCTCGTAGGGCTTTGCAGGACAGACACCTTTTTAAGCGTGCGGGTCGCTTCAATTCTGCCTTTTTCAAGCGCGGCCAATGCGTTCCGGTATAAGTCTTGAGCGAATTCGGCCTCCATCTGCATGCGCTGGAATTCTTCAACGGTACGGTTGAGGGTCGAACCCTTAGGCGACGCCAGCCGGGCCTGCTCTTCGCGCGATTGCCTTTCAAGCGCGGTGATCTGCAGCGTAAGCTGTGCTATCTCCGGCGCTTTGGGACTCAGATAGCCCAGCATGGCCTGCCGCTTTGCCTTCAGTTCCGAAAGCTGACCCTCGAGCTTTGCAACTATGGAGGCAATGGCCTCTATCGCGGCCTCAGGGGAGACGAGCCCCTTGGCACTCTGGTACCCTACAACGGCAGAGCGAGCTTGTAAGACGCGATCTCCTATCTGAGCGACCTGTTTTTCGAGAAATGCCACCTGCTCGCGGGCAAGACGATGCGCCATTTCGTTCATGAATCCCTCGCCTTCTTCGACAAGCGAAGCAGCAATGGCCTGAGCCATCTCTGGCGTATATGCCTGGGTGCGTATGCGCAACACGCCAGCAACGTTATCCATTTCGATAGTCACCCGGCTCAAGAAATGCCTGTGAAAGAACTCCTGAGAAGAGTTTTGAAATAACATTCTCGAAATAAGATCGTATTGCTTGTTACTGTAATGGCTGCGCAGGCCGAGTTTCCCATCGAGTTTGTTAAGCATATCGACCGAGCGCAGGTGCTCGCGGAGCAGCATGAGATCGTTGTTCCTGTTTCCCCCGGTTATAAGCGAGACGAAGTCCGTGCCCTGTCCTCCGGCGATTTCGGTGCGGTCGATAACGATGCAGGCCTCGGAGACGTAGCGGTCTGACGCTATCAATCCCCAGTAAGCTGTGGCCAGGATAATGAAGATCAAGCTCGCCTTAAATAAAGAAGGCGGGCGGAAGTCCGGCTTAAACAGCCCCTTCAAGTATTGCAACTGACGATGGATCATGAAGCCATGCTTTCCTTATAGCTCTGAATGGCGTCATCGATCCGGTCGAACCAGTATGCGTTCCCCTGATGAAGCCATATCCCTGCCTGGCAAAACTCGCGTAGACTTTTCTCGTCGTGGGTGACCATGACAAGGCCGGCGTGGTCAGCCAATTTCTGGAATGCCTGGCGAGATTTTTTCTTGAACGCGGCATCACCGACCGCCGTTAATTCGTCCACAAGATAGATATCGAAATCGAATGCCAGCGAGAGCGCAAATTTAAGGCGTGCCTGCATGCCTGAGGAATAGGTCTTTACCGGCTCATCAAAGGTGTCTCCCAATTCGGAAAAATCACGTATGAAGGCCAACTTTTCAGTCAGACTATCCTCATGACCATGAAGCCGGCATACGAACTTGGCGTTTTGCCTGCCGGTGAGAGAACCCTGCAAGCCTCCACCCAGGCCCAGAGGCCACGAGACGTGGCAACGCCGTTCGATACGACCCCTTGTGGGCTTGTCTATGCCACCGATAAGCCGCAGCAGTGTCGATTTGCCTGCACCATTCTGCCCAATTAATCCTACATTGCATTGGCGTGGAATATTTATTGTTACACCTTGCAATACCCATTTACCAAGGCCGTGCTCCGTACGATAGCGCTTAGAGACTTCTTCCAAAATTATCAATGTGCCACCAATTTACTTGAAAAACGGATATGTAAAACAAGCCCGAAAAATAGTGAGAGCAATGAAAAAGTCGCCAAGTAACTGAGAGAAATACCTGGAATATTTGGATATCCAGAAAAGAAAGCTGCACGCAATCCCTCTAACCCATGAATAATAGGATTAAGCATAAGATACTCCTGAAAAATAGGGGGAAGCATGAATGGAGCAAAAATCACGCCTGAAATAAAGTAGAGCGGCGTAAATATAAGATTAGCTATTTTGCCAATTTCTGGCACCAATGTGGCACCCACTGAAAGCATGAGCCCGAGACCTGCACCAAATAACCAGAGCAGCATCCATGCTGTAATTGCCCCTAGAGGGTCATGCGGTAATACGTCAAAACCAAACAGCCACATTGCCGATAAAAGCGTAACTCCGACAAATAGCTGAATTACACCTTCCAGAAATATACGAACCAATACCGAATCAATCGGTTTACCTTGCCTGTAAGCAAATAGCGCCATATTGGCAGAGATTGCACCAATTGATCGCTGTGCAGAATTTTTGAAAAGATGGAAGCCGATTACGCCTATTGCCAGGAACAAGGCGAATTCGACCCCAGGCAAAACACGTTGTCGAATTATGGAGAAGATGATTATAAGAAAGGCCACGTGTGCTACAGGTTCAAGCAGTAACCATAGCCACGCGGAACGACCGGCAGATAGGCGAGTCAGTGCTTCACGCAGGAATAGCGCCTTCCAAACGGAAAGGGCAATATTTAATGGTGTGCGAGAGGTACTCATCCAGATGATAACCCATTAAGGCAAAGATACTCTAAAGAAGCAGAATCCTCTAAGCTACGAAAATAATTAACTTTTTGTGACTTAGATTTAAGTGAACAACGGGGGGATTAAGTGACTACGGCCGGAGATTGGCCACACTTCTTTTTATTAAAAACCCCGAAAAATCGAACCCTGTGTGTTTTTTTAATAATAAAAATTCTACTATCGTTTGTCAATAATTAAATAATAGATAACCTATTAATTTCAACAATTTTTTCAATTAAAAGGAAACTTCTTCCCCGAATATTAAATTCGCTACCAGAATTGGCTTTAAAAATTTACAAAATCGGTGTGTCCACTAAATCGGGGGAAGGGCACTCCTAAACCAATAACGCTTATATCATCTTGAGAAACTCACGGTTTTATACTAAAATGCCGGAACTTAAGCATCTCGCAGATGCGTTGGCACGGCGCCATAATCGGACCGTAAATGGGTGGTGCTTTTATTCCAAACGCCAGTTGAAGAAAAAAGGAGCTTTCTTGAACTTATTGTTCTCACGCATTTTCATCTTAATAGGATTCACTCTTATACCTTTGGGAACTCTTTCCATCGCCATTGCTGAAGCCAAAATTTACACGTTTTCTAGTTGGCGTACACTCATAATGGCTGGAGCGCTATCGATTATTTTTGGGATAGTTCTAAGATATTTCGTTGTTTTCCGAAAAAAGTGCTTTTATTGCGCAGAAACAATAAAATCTTCAGCTCGGATTTGTAAACACTGCAAAAAAGATCTCACAAATGCAGCATAACAAAGTGGTTCTGCAAGATACCATGAAAATCGCCCGAAAACCATGAAAGGCGTTTTTTATTCTTTACTCTTTTCAATTCCGCTTTGGATTTTTATACTCATGTTGTTTCTGATAATATTTGCCGAATAGAATCAGTAACTCGTCTATTCTAAAATTGAGTTTAGCCCCGCCTTGTCGCCTGACAAAAATGTATTCGGCCGAAAAGAGGTCACCGCCGACACCAATTCATTGGCCCCGAGCAGGATAATTAGATACGCACTGATGAATATTCATTGCATTCCATAATACTTATAAAAGGGAGGATTCTCAGCTCACAATTATTTTTACCTCACAGGCACCTCCGCACAGTAGTAGGCTACTTCAAGGGCCCGGTCGTAAAAGGCACCGCAATCATAGGTCCGGATATTACCATCAATAAGAAGTTTTACCTCATCCCTGGAGAGATCTCCTTTTGAGATCAGGGTCTCTGACTCTATCTTCGAGCCATGCACGATTGAAAGAATATTTCTCTGGGCCACTGCTCTTGCAGCTGTTAAAGCATTGAACTGCTCCTGCTTCCGAGCAGACTCGCCTATGACCCGGATGCGACCAGTCTTCCTTATTTCGTCAAGGGACATAGACGGCTTCGGCAGGTCGTCTATGGATTTGAGCACCGTAGGGGCATCTGCCCCTGGTTCCTGCAGGTTTATGTTCTTGGAACAGGCGGTAAAGGCGACAGCGACCAGGATCGAGAGAGAGATCGAATATCACAAAGCTCTTGGTGCTCTCATTCGGCGATACCGTTATGACTGCCATGGAGGAGGGGGCACCCCTGCCCTCTCCAAAATAATTCCGCTATAAGCACGAATTCAAAAAGTTGAAAACTTGGGCTAACGACTCGCCTGCCTGAAGCCTGAGACCTCCGCAAAAAATGCCGAGCGGTATCCAGCTCCTCCACCTTGACATATTGAAAAGGCCTGTTAAGCTAGACGAAATTCAGCAGGGTGATTCCATGGTCGGAACATCCGGGCATACAACCCGGAGCGGGGTCGCCCAGTCCAAATATGGATGGAGATTATTGATGAGAAAAATCGCTGTTGCTGCTGCCGGCCTGTTTACATTCGCCCTCTCGTTCATTATTCCTCGCGAGGCCTCGGCAATACCCGCCTTTTCACGGCAGACAGGGATGTCTTGTACTTCATGTCATTTTCAGCACTTCCCGACCCTCAACTCATTCGGCCGCGCTTTCAAGGGCGGCGGATACACTATGGCCGGAGGCCAGAGCATGATCGAAGGGGATTTTCTCTCCCTCCCCTCAACGCTCAACGCATCGTTTGTAACCAAAATAAGATATCAGAAAAGGAACGGCGACACCGAACTCGGTGAAGCCGGGGAGCTCAACAAGGGCTCTCTCCAGTTCCCTGACAAGGCGGCGTTCCTCCTCGGCGGCAGGGTAGGCACTTATGTAGGATTCCTCTTTGAGGCCTCTCTCAAGGACACCAACCCGCGCTTTATCTCATCCAAGATGCCCTTTGTATTCGGAACGGGCGAGAACGCCAACATAAGCGTAACCCCCTTCACGACCGACGGCTTTGGCCCAGCATACGGTTTGGAACTCCTCAATACAGGAGCGGCCAGGCAACAAAGGGTGCTTGAGCACCGCACAGAGACGTCCGCCCAGCAATACATCGGCACCTCGATAGCGGCCACTGGCCTTACCGTTGCCGCAATAAATCCGCTCTGGTTCGCCAACTACACCATCTGGGCCAATGAGCACGCCACAGATGTTGTGAGATCCATCTCATCCGGACCATTCCTTCATTACGGCAGGATCGCCTTTACTCCGACCTTCGCGGGCTGGGACCTCGCCATAGGCGGACAGCTCTGGAATGGGACCGAGAAGAACCTCGACGACGGTGCGACGACATATAAAAAGGCCGAGGCCTGGGCCGTTGACGCACAGGCGCAAGGCTCGATAGGCCCGATCCCGGTGGGCCTCTATCTCACATACGCCAGGGCAGCTAAATCTGCCGGAGCATCCGGAAAGGAACAGAACTTATTCAATACCAGCACCGCCCGCGACAAGAGCGCCTCCACTATAACCGGAGAGGTAGGCGTAATCCCGGGCAGGCTCACTGTGGCAGCATCGTACCGCGACGGCCAGAGCGGGGCAGCGGGCAACGATACCGACAACGCCACGACGCTCGGCGTGGTATATACCCCGATACAGAACGTACAACTCCAGCTTGATTCGACCTGGTACTCTGACGAGGGCGGTCCGACATCAGCCGCAGGCGATAACCTCACCACGCTGATGCTCTTCGCGTCGTTCTAAGTAAGACTTTATGCAATCAGGAGGGAGGGCCATGCGCCCTCCCTTTTTTATTGCCTGTGCTATACGGTTCTGGAATAATACGCTGATTGTCACTTTAAGGCCGAGTTCTGGCTCTATTCATCGGGTCCTGTTATCAAGAACCTGCCCATTAACGCCGCAATCCTCATCCTTATGACTACAGAGGAGGTGAGATGATGGATTACCCGATGGCTCAAGTACATCCACATACTTAGCTCGGTATTTCTCTTCAGCACAGGAGTGGGCAGCGCCTTTTATATATTCCGGGCTAACCAGAGTAGGGATGTGCCTCCGTGACTCTTTCTACTTAAACAGTCTTCAACTGTAAACGCTTTTCTCGACTAGGCCATTTCAGATGTACCTCTGAAATTGAGCCTGCTTACTGGCTTTCTCATTTCAGGAGGCGCCTTGAGGGAACCTGGATGAACCAGAAGTACTTTGCACACCGCTTGCGTATCCCGGTGACAGTTTCCACCTATCCCGTTTTTTCGTTTCGTCATCTCGCTTGATCGTTTCCACCGGAGTAGCGCGACGGTTTAGTATTTACTCCTTTGCAGTATTCGAGTCAACATGGTTTTTCTTTTTCCTCATCGATTCTCCCTTCAGATTGATTTTGTAAGCGTTATGTATGAGGCGGTCGAGGATGGCATCCGCTATCGTCGGATTCCCTATGACCTCGTGCCAGTGTTCGAGGGACAGCTGGCTGGCCACGATGGTGTAGCTTACCCCGTGACGGTCTTCGAGTATCTCAAGAAGATCCCTTCTTTCCTGGTCGTTCAAGGCGGACAGACCCCAGTCGTCTATTACAAGCAGCTGGATTCTCGCTATGGAGTTTATGAGCTTGCCTGATTGACCCTCCCTCGAAATTAAAGCCATTTGAAAGTAGAGGCTCCGGGTGGCCGACAGCGCCTTGTTAAGATAAATGCATTGATTCAGATAGTCTGCTTCTCCTGCCGAATCAAGATCATCTCCGAATTGCGCAGGGCAGGGCTTTAGCGATATAGGTGTATACCTAAGCTGAAGCACCCAGAAATCCTTTAATCACCTCTCCATTGTATTAATGGTTCTGTAATTCAACCTGTCCCATAGTACAGCTAGCCCTCTTACTTCTTGTGCATGTTACGCACATTTGATACATTGTGTAAAAATTGAATCTGTAATCCTCCGGAGCCTATGAGCCAATTCGGGATTATCACTGCATCAACGAATATGCAGCGGATACTCGATACTATTGAGGCTATCTCTACTACCTCGACGACCGTACTTATTACGGGAGAAACCGGCACAGGAAAAGAAATTATTGCCAAAGCAATTCATCAAAATAGCTCTCGGGCCAAAAAGCGATTTGTAGTTATAAACTGCGGTGCTATTCCATCCGGTTTGATGGAAAGTGAGCTGTTTGGGCATGAAAAAGGCTCTTTTACAGGAGCTAATCGGCAGGCAATTGGAAAATTAGAGCACGCTAATGGTGGAACCGTCTTTTTAGATGAACTCTCATCCCTTCCTTTGCCTCTTCAAGTAAAACTACTTCGAGTCATTCAAGAAAGAACAATTGAGCCTATTGGTTCGCTCATATCTTCGTATATTGACGTAAGATTCATAGCGGCTACAAATGTCAGCTTAGAAGATGAAGTCCAGAAAGGTAATTTTAGAGAGGATCTTTATTACAGGCTGAACGTCCTGCCCATTATAGTACCGCCGCTACGAGATAGACAAGAAGATATTCCTTTACTGATTCAACATTATTTAAATATTTATGCAAAAAAATGCAATAAGCAAATTTTAGGATTAACTGACAGAGCAATGGAATGTCTTCTTAATTATCCTTGGTTTGGCAATGTACGCGAATTGCAGAATTTGGCAGAAATGCTTGTCGTGTTATCCAGAGTTGATTCCAAAATTGATGTCGATCTCTTACCCCCTACTTTTTTAAAAAATAATCAGAGTAGAATTGGAATTACTTTCGATGAAGCTGTAAGGACATTTGAGAGGGATTATATTTTGAATGTTTTAAATGGGACGGGCTGGAATAGACTTCATGCGGCTAAGAAGCTTGGAATGCACCGGAATACTTTATTGAATAAAATGAAGGGACTCGGAATCCAAGAGACACATTAACGTCGATTAGTTTTCTGGCTCTTCGCCGTTTTATGTGGGTAGATTTTAACCCACGAGTCCTTTTTCAGCCTTATCTGGCGCGGCTTTTCTGCATTCAGGGCTCTTTGAAAACTTGACACGTTTAGCTTGAAGACGGTAAGGTCTTCGTCATGAAGACCAAGACCTCGTTCCAATCCCTCTATAGCCATCCCGGTTTTCGGGCTCTGGCTCGCTTCAAGAGCGGCGTCAAGGGAGACCAGAGAGCCCGCGTGGTGCAATTGCGGCGGCATCAAAAAAAACCGTTTGTTCCGTCTGTGGAAAGTCGTTTCGCCATTTCTACGACCGGCGCCAGCATAGGGTCAGAGATTTGGACGCCGGGGATACGCGCATATATCTGGACTTCGAATACCGCCGCGTCTCCTGTCCGGAGTGCGGCGTGAGACAGGAGCGCCTTGCATGGCTGTCAGATTCGCGGCGATTCACGCGGCGCTTTGCCCAAGCCGTGGGCCGACAGTGCCGGGAGCTGTCAGTTGACCGCGTGGCCGAGATGCACCAGCTGTCCTGGGGCCAGGTCCGCCGCCTGGAGGTCGCCTACATGGAAGCGCTCCTGGCCAAGCACCCGCCGGCCAAGCGGCTCCGGGCAATCGGGATCGACGAGGTATCCATCCGGAAAGGACACAGCTACGCTATCGTCGTAGCCGACCTCGACCGGCAACGGCCGATATGGATGAGTTCTTCGCCTGGCAGGGCCGAGGTGGAGATGGACCGGTTCTTCTACGAAATCGGCACTCAACGCTGCCGCGAGATTAAGCTCGCTGTCATGGACATGTGGAAGGCTTTTCGGAAGTCCACGATGCGCAACGCGCCGAATGCCAGAATCGTCTTCGACAAGTTCCACGTGCTCAGACACCTCTCCGATGCCCTGGACGAGGTCCGCCGTCAGGAATACAAACGTGTCAATGAGAAAGAGCGTAAGTTCATCAAAGGCCAGCGCTACACGCTCCTGTCGCACAGGGCGAACCTGGATACGGAAGGCCGACGGTCTTTGCAGCTGCTTCTTAAGGCCAACCGGAGACTGCACAAGGCATATCTGCTCAAGGAGTCCTTCGGTCAGCTATGGGATTACAACAACCCTGCCTGGGCCAGAAAGTTTTTCGACAACTGGAAGGCCCAGCTCAAATGGCAGCGCTTAGAGCCTTTCGAGAAATTCGCGGCCATGATTGAACGCCACTGGGACGGCATCGTCAGCTATTGCCATCCCGACAACAAAGTGTCCCTCGGTTTCATGGAGGGCCTTAATAACAAGATCCGGCTCATCCAGCGCCGGGCCTATGGCATCAAAGACCAACATTATTTGAAACTCAAAGTCCTGACTTCTTTTATCAAGGACCCTTAAAGCTAACAAAATTTACCCACAGGAAATGGTGAAGACCCATTTTTCTTTGGGGCAGGTTTGAAGAAAGACTCCGGTTGTATTTCTAAAAAATCGGCAATTCGCAAAAATTCTTTCAGCGTAAGCGGTATGGTCCCGTTCTCCTTGCGAACATAGGAAGTTCGGCTTAGCCTTATCTCAGCTGCTATTTCTGCTTGGGTATACCCTTTGCCTTTACGGATAAAAGCAATCTGATTAAGGATACTGTTCAGCATTTAAAGACGACAATTCCCGTATAGCTTGAAGAATTGCCCCCAAGGAGAGATGGTAATAGCGGGAGTTGGCAGTTCTTCTGATTTGGCAGGGAGCTCTTGATGTATCGTGATGATTTCGGGTTGTTTAATCTCGTTGGCTCAGGATATTTTCAAAGCTGTCAATCCATGAGCTCCCTGCCGCGAAACGCGATTATATACCCAAAAAAACAGATTGCAACTATTTTTTTAAAATTAACAAATTTTTACATTCAGTCTTCGGCTAGGCATTCTGGAGATCGTTCGGCATTATAATCAAAAAACCACGTGGATACTTCTCCTAATGGTCTCATTTTCTTCAGCCTCGTTTTTAATAGAGCCCGGAAATAAAAAGGGGGCACTTAAGTGCCCCCTGTGGATAACCGCCACAATTTTGCCGCAATCCGGTCTTGATTTGTGTTTGTTTTCGATTCAGGCCGGTTAAGGTTGCTTCTGCCGGATTCAGGTTAATTAGCTGGAATGCTTATGGAATTGGGTTTGATGGAGCCGGGGTGTTTTTCGATTCGGGCTTCCAGGAATCTTCCCGAACGCGGTGCTCCATAAAACAAATCTATGCCTTAACAAGTAGGTTCGATCGCATCATCACTCTAATCAACTTATTTATTTATTCAATAAAATCAAGGTGATTCGAAAAACAACCGTGTTAAAATATCTATTGAATCCTAGTGGCCTTTACAACTTAGACAACGGATTCCTTCAAATTAAGCCGCTGGCGTGATTGGATAAGCTTACTATCATACCATTTCATGTTTCGCCTAGGATCAATGAATTTGATTGGTCGATAAGCGCTCTCAAATTCCGTAATCTCCTCGTGTTGACAAAGACCGACAAAAATATCAGTCGAAGTGAATTTCAATACTCCACGAGCGTACGGAAATCGCCACTCCCTTTCCCATCGGAAATCGACAGTTCCCTCCTGATAAGGTGCTCCTGGAGGCTGCATTTTTTTACCAAAGACTGAAATTAATGGCAGAGGTTCGATTACACCTCCTCGGGAAGAAGGCATACAATATCACCTCTCAAAAATGGCGTGATTTGATTCGACCCTATGTGGCGGGTTTTAAGTGACCACTAAAGTGAGTAATTTGTGAGTTACTTTTTATCACAATTGGAAATTATTGGGAATAATAGTCAAGAATGGGCATGCTATCAAGAGATTTTTCGAGAAAGAAAAAGCGGTAGAACGCTGTATTTATGCGTTTCTACCGCTATTTTATTTGGCGCCCCCGAGACGATTCGAACGTCCGGCACACGGATTAGGAATCCGTTGCTCTATCCACCTGAGCTACGGGGGCTTTGAGGTAAATCTTTGCATTTTCAATCAAAATGCGCATGTTTGGCGCGCATCCGCTGCAGAATCAAAAGATTGTCTCAAAAAAAAACCTGCCTGTCAACCCAAAATTCTTGCATAAAAACTCAAAAAATCGGCTCAAAAGGCCTGAGGCCGGCAACTTGACTCGCCGTCTCCCGCAGCAAGACTTAGTAGAATGAGAAAGGGGGTATTCTGAATGGCTATCTCGTCACAGGTACTCGAAAGAGGCGAAAAGGAGCAACACCCGACAATGCCGCTCTTCGAAGGCAGATGGGAATAGGAATCGCTAAATCACCCTGTTCTTAGGCTCGCCCCTGGCAAACGCCGAGATGTTCTCGACAGTAGTATCGAGTATTCTCTGGACCGCCTCCCTTGTGTTGAATGCGCTGTGCGGGGTTATGATGACATTGCGCAGGCGCAGTAATATGTGCCCTGCCAGGAGCACGTCGAGGGGCTTTTTCTGGACTATCGAACGCAGCAGCTCCGCCTCTTCCCGGATGGTCGGCTCCTCCGGGAGGACGTCAAGCCCGACTGCCGCGACCTTGCCTGTCGTAATGGCCCGGAGTAGTGCCTGCACGTCGATGAGCGTGCCTCTCGCGGTATTTATTATGACCACACCGTCCTTCATCATCCCGAACTCCCTCTCGGAGAGGAAGTTGTGCGTCTCGGCTGTGGCAGGGATATGAAGCGTTATGATGTCTGACTTCCTCAAGACCTCTTCAAGTGAGACATACCTGAAGCCGTGATTCTTTGCAAGCTCCTCTTTCGGGAAAAGGTCATAGGCAAGGACCTCCATGTGGAAGCCTTTCGCTATGTCTATGACATACCTGCCGATGCTGCCGGTGCCGAGCACGCCGAGAGTCTTTCCGCGGAGATCGAAACCCCGCAAGCCCTGCAGGGAAAAATCGCCCCTTCGGGTGCGTTCGATGGCTTCTATCATGTTATGGCTGATCGTAAGCAGAAGGCCAAAGACGTGCTCAGCGACAGTGTTGTCGCCATATGTGGGCACATTCGATACGCTTATCCCGCGCTCCCTGCAGTATTCGATGTCGATGTGGTCAAAGCCTGTAGAACGGGTGGCGATAAGCTTGAGGTTCCGGAAGCGGCTCAGGGCTGCCCTGTCGAGTTCGGAGTAGATGAAGGTCGATATGACGTCCACGTCTGTATATGGCCCTGCGTTCCCGGCCGTAAGATGGTCGCTCAGAAACCTTATCTCATGGCCGGAATCGATCCTGTCAAAAGCCGCCCTCTCCCATTCCTCGACCTCGAAAACGGCCATTTTCATATCGTCCCCCGTATCTGTATGATTCTTGTGCCTGAGGACTGATATGTCAAGCCGCCGCGAATCGGCTCAGTGGAATACGGCTATCAACAGCGCGGCAAATACGGCCAGTAACCGGGCGGCAGCGATTACCAATTCTTTCATGCTACTCCGGATAACAGGCCCATAAGGGCCAGTGTTATAAGGACCGCCAGGTAAGTCAGGATATGGGCGATCAGTTCGAATATCAAGGACCTGCTCTTCAAGATGAGCGTTCTCCTGGAACAATCCTGCGGACTGAAAAAAACGCCGTTCTACGGCTCTACTGTTAATTTTAAGGATTTCAGATTAGAGGAGTATTAGAGAGGGTTTTGAGCGAAGAAATTACCTTGGCTTCTCAATACGCAAGTCTTTCATGCGGCGCCAGAGCGTGGTCCTGCTCATCTTGAGCATGCGGGCCGTCTCGTTGTACTTCCATTTGGTCTCGTGCAGGGATTTCAAGATCATCTCCCGTTCAAGGGATTTGAGCGGCTCATCGGTATTGAGCACGCGCTCGACGGCGGCCTTTGCCTGCAGGTCCTTGGGCAGGTGCTCAGGGCTTACGGTGTTGCCCTGGCAGCGCACGAACGCGTGCTCGATTATGTGCTCGAGCTCCCTGATGTTGCCGGGATATTCGTACTCCATCAGGAGTTCCATTGCGGCTGGCGAGATATGGCGGACCTCCATGGACATCTCGCGGTTGAACTTGTCTATGAAATGCCTTACGAGAAGCGGTATGTCGTCCTTGCGCTCACGGAGGGCCGGAAGGCGAATGGGGACGACTTTGAGCCTGTAGAAGAGGTCCTCCCTGAACGCACCCCTGTCCACGAGGGCTTTGAGGTCCTTGTTCGTGGCGGTTATTACCCTCACATCGACCTTGATGGTCTTGATGCCTCCTACCCTCTCGAACTCCCCCTCCTGCAGGACGCGCAGGAGCTTTACTTGTGTATGCGGAGTGATGTCGCCCACCTCGTCCAGGAAGAGCGTGCCTCCTCCAGCCAGCTCGAACCTTCCGGCCCTGTCGTTTATCGCGCCGGTGAATGCGCCTTTTACATGGCCGAAGAGCTCGCTTTCAAGAAGCCCTTCGGAGAGGGCGGCGCAGTTTACCTTTATGAAAGGGCCTTCCGCGCGGGGAGAGTTGTGGTGTATGGCGTTGGCAATGAGCTCCTTGCCGGTGCCGGTCTCTCCCTCGATAAGTACCGTTGCTCGCGTGGGCGCGACCTCTTTCAGTAGCTCATAGACCTCGTGCATCCTGTAGTTCTTGCCTACTATGTTATTGAAGGAGTACTTGCCCTTTATCTCGTCCTTGAGTTCCTTTATGAGCGAGACGTCCCGGAAGATCTCGATGCCACCTATTATGCTGCCTGACTCGTCCTTGAGAAGAGAGGTATTGATGCTGAGCGTGAGCAACTTGTCCCCGCGCTCGAGCGTCACCTCGTAATTGTAGAGGTGTTCCCTGCTCTTTATCGTCCTGTTAATGAGGCAGTCGAACGAGCAGCCGGTGTGGCCGATTATCTCGCTGCACTTGCCGCTCTTGAAGAAATCCTCCGCGCCGACCTTGCCGAGGATCTCCTTTGCCGCGCGGTTTATGAAGAGTATGCGGTGGTTGAGCCCGAGGACTACAACGCCGTCCGCGATGCTGTTCAGGATGGCGTCGCTGTTGAGCTCCAGGTACTTATGGACCGACTGGGGGTCGGATGATATTTTCAGGGCGTTGTCAGTCAAGTTCTGCGCTCCTTACCTGTGATTATAAGCCCCGCCTCGGACCTTTTCAATCCTTCTTTGCTGGAACCCACCTCCGTGGGGGAGCAGCGGGTCCCTGCCAGGCTCACCGGAGAGCCTGGCAGGGACTTGTGAGGGTTTGGCGGGTTTGGTTGCGGGTTTTGGGGGTTATCCGGTATGTCTTCACGCCCGTGGAGCCTTCAGCTCAGGGCAATCGTCATGGCGAACATTAATAGGGTCATAAAGAGTATCGCTTCAAAGATATGTGCCTTGTTCATTGGTTACCTCCTCATCAGGGCATATTGCTCTCCCACAGGCCGGTAGCCATTGAGATGATGGTGAAGATGACCGCTATGTGCGCGATCACTTCCAGAAGGGTCCAGGCCTTTATCAGCTTTACCATCCTTGTCATCAGAAGACCCCCCTTCCTGCGCTCTCCAGCGCGAGCAATACAAGCGCCGAAAGCCCAAAAACAAATGCAATGTAGTACAACGGTATCGTCTCTGTCTTCATCTGCATCTCTCAATCAGCTGCAATTACGCCCTATTCTTTTCAAGTTCCGTGCCAAACCATATCCAAGACCATAACTCATTGATTTTATTGATATAGTAATTTTCCGCGATTGGCATCGTCACTCCCGAAATGTTCAAAATTGAAACGCCATGAAACGATTTTTGAAAAAAACCAAATAAATCAGGCGATTCCGAGAGCATTTCAAAATTGAAACAATGCCCGCTGTTGAAACATTGACATCTACGATTTTTAAACAATACTTGAAAAAGGGGGTAAAATGAACATAGCACTGATAGTCAGCACCTTTCCGAAGCTTTCCGAGACATTTATCCTCAACCAGATAACCGGCCTTATCGATATGGGGCACAGCGTGACCATATTCGCCGAGTACAGGGGCAAGGAGGAGAAGGTCCATACGGATGTTGAGCGGTACGGTCTTCGGGAGAAGACCTTCCATTTCGTTACGCCGGAGCAGAGGCTCAAGCGCACCTTATCCGGCATGAAGCTCCTTGCCTCAAACATAGGCAAGGCGCCGATCGATGTGATGAAGTCAATAAACTTCCTGAGCTACGGCAAAAAGGCCATCTCTCTTAAGATACTGCACCTCCTGGCGCCCTTCCTCGGCAAGCGGTTCGATATCATTCATTCGCACTTCGGGATAAACGGGGCTCTTGCCATCTATCTCAAGCTCTTGGGCGTGAAGGGCAGATACATAACCTCGTTCCACGGCTATGATGTCAACAGCCTCCCATTCAAGGCCGCTCCGGGCTACTACGATACGCTCTTCCGCCACGGCGACCTCTTCATTGCCAATACTACTTTCACGAGAAAGAGGGCCGTTGAACTCGGCTGTGATGAAAGGAAGCTCATTACACTGCCCGTGGGCGTTGACCTCCGCAAGTTCGGGTTCAGGCAAAGGTCAATCATGCCCGGCGAGCCCCTGAGGCTCCTGACGATAGGCAGGCTTGTAGAGAAAAAGGGGCACGAGTACGCCCTGAAGGCCGTGAAGATACTCGCCTCAAGAGGCTTGAAGGTCCGTTACACCATTGCGGGGGACGGCCCTGAGCGGGAGAGGCTTTTAAGCCTCGCGCGCTCGCTCGGTATAACAGAGCATGTCGAGTTCCTCTATGATGTAAACGACAAGGAAGCAGTTGTGCTTTACGATTCCTGCCACATATTCCTGCTCCACGGCGTCACAGCCAGGGACCATGACAGGGAGGGGCAGGCGCTTGTGCTGCAGGAGGCCCAGGCAGCCGGCTTGCCCGTAGTCTCTACTTGGCATAACGGCATACCTGAGGGCGTGCTCGACGGCGTCACCGGCTTTCTCTGTCCGGAACGCGACGAGGCTGCCATTGCCGAAAAGATAGGCTTTTTAGCTCAAAATACTGATATATGGATAAAGATGGGCGAGGCAGGAAGAAAGTTCGTGGAAGGCAAATACGACAGCGTGAAGATAAACAGGGAGCTTGCGAATATCTATTCGGGGCTTCTTACGGCTGGAGAAAGGGAAATGAAAGACGGGACAGGGGCCGAAAGGCCCGCTGTCCCGTAGTTATTAAAGGCTTAAGCTTTAACCGCTTCGTCCTTTTTAGCGGCCTCTATGAGCTCGCCGACGAACATATTGACATCGGTCGAGTGCATGGCGCAGGCCATTGAAATGGGCTCGCCACCGAAGGCCGGGCAGGTAAAGCAGCCGGAGCCGAAGTGCTTTGAGAAGACCTCTTTTGTCGAAGGCCATCTGGTAGTGACCTCGCCTGTGGTCATATGGCCGGTTATCTCGGGCATTGTCATCCTCCTTGCGATATATTATCAATAATCAATCTACTGCGTTTAACCTGAATATTATATGATTTTCGTCATGAAAAAACAAGGGGCCTAACCGGGCAAGACCCTTAAGAAACCCTCCTTCTCGTCCCATTTAGCCATACTCCCGAACTCGGAGCAGAGGTTCTTCATCTTTGCCGCGATGAGCTCTGCCCTCGGGTACTCCGCCATCCTCGCGCTGAGCGACTCGATGACAGTGGGAACCAGGCGCATCGACCTTACCTTTTTTTCTATTTCGGCAATAAAGATGAAAGACTCGTCATTCCTCTCTTCTTCGTCTATGGCATAGTCGTCGATGAAGTCTCCCGCGCCGTATATGACGGCCCCTCCCCTGTAGAACTCAATGCCCTGAAAGACATGGCAGGAGTGTCCGAAAACCATATCGGCCCCGCTCTCGATGAGCCTTCTTCCGAACGGTATATGAGAGGCGGCTGGCGTGTAGCCCCAGTTAGGCCCCCAGTGGGCCGAGACGATGACAAAACCGGTCTCTTTCCTTGCCAGTTCTACCCTGTCGAATAGCCCCTGCGCCCTCGGGTCATCCACATCGACAGGCACATAATAGACGCCCGGCCTGTCCTTTTTCGCCTCCCAGAGCGGCTCGTTGTCGGTAAAGGCCAACATGGCGCACCTTTTTCCCGCGGCCTCGAAGTAGGCAGGGCTGCTCGCCTCATCCAGATTCCTGCCCGCGCCCGCGCGTGCTATCCCTGCCCTTTCCAGGATCTCGATCATTTCGAACAGCGCGTCATACTCGTAATCGAGCGAGTGATTATTGGCGATGGATACGGCGTTGATACCGGCTATCTTGAGGCATTCGATATTCTTTGAATCGCTCCGGAAGTGAAATACCTTGGGCGTGGCTGACCAGGGCCGTCCCTTGTCCGAGATGACGCACTCAAGGTTTGCTATCCTCGCGTCCGCCCCTTTGAACTTCGACAAAGTATTGCCCCAGGGATACTCAGGCGGTCTCCTTGAAAGCTCCCTGTTCACAAGGCGCCCGAGCATGACATCGCCGACGAATAGGAGCTTCATGGGACCTCCGGAAAGGATTAACGCCTCAGGAGAATTTTTTCTATTCGAAAGAACCCTCCTGAGGCCGACTTTTAGAGTCTTCCCGCTATGGATACGATTGTCAAGCCTGCTCGGCAGGCCTCTTTTTCCAGGGAAGCCTGAAGCTTTTGAGGAAGGCCGGAAGTTTTATGTCGTCGAGCGCCGAGTAGACTACCGGAATGACCAGAAGGGTTACAAGGAGGCACATGGCCTGTCCGCCGACTATGACCACTGCCAGCGAGGCCCTTGCGGCCGAGCCGTCGCCCCTGCCGAGCGTGACCGGGAGCATGCCCGCGATGATCGCGAATGTTGTCATGAGTATGGGACGGAGTCTCACCTTGTTGGCGAGCATCTGCGCCTCGTACCTGTCCATGCCGCGCGCCCGGAGCGTATTTGTGTAGTCCACCTGGAGTATGCCGTTCTTCTTTACGACTCCTATGAGGATGAACATGCCCATTACGCTGTAGATATTGAGCGTGTTCCCGGCGAGTATGAGGCTCAATATGCCGAAGGGTATTGCTATGAAAATCGATGTCATGATCGAGAGCGGATGGACAAAGCTCTCGAACTGGGCGGCGAGCACCATGTAGATGAAAATGATGCTCAGCACAAAGGCTATCATGAAGTTCCTGAAGGCCTCTGCCATGAGCTTGCCCCTGCCGATGTACGATGTCGAATACTCATGCGGCAGCTTCATCTCCTTTACGAGCTTGTCGGCGTCCGCCATAGCCTCGCCAAGGGGCTTATTGTGCAGGTTCGAGATTATCGTTATCTGCCTCTCCTGTGAAAAGCGGTCTATCTGTCCGGGGCTTGTGCCGGGCGTGAGCTCGGCGACATTGTTGAGCTTCACCAGCATTCCGTCGCTGCCGGGAACCGTAAGGGTGTAGATGCTGCCCGAGTCCTTTCTGTAGTCCTGCGCAAGGCGGAGTCTTACATTGTACTGCTCGTCCTTTTCCCTGAAGAGCGATACTTTCTCGCCGCCGACCATCGTGCGCAGGCTCGCGGCTATGGCCTCGACGCTCACGCCCAGATCAGACGCCTTCTGCCTGTCTATGTGCACCTGCAGCTCAGGGTGCTTCAGGGCCTGTCCCGTGTCCGTGTCGACAAATCCGGGTATGGCCTTGAGCCTCGTGATTATCTCGCCGGAGTACTCGTCGAGCTTTTTAAGCTCAGGGCCGCGGAGAACAAGGTTAAATGGCGTGGACTTGAAGCCGCCGCCTGAGACGAGGTTGATGAGCTGGACGCTGACCCTGAGGCCCGGCATGTCCTTCAGGAGCACCCTCACCTCCTGCATAATCTCCTTCTGCGGCCTCTCCCTCTCGGACATGTGCTTGAGGTCGACATATATCGATGCGTCGGTCACGTTGGAGAGGTACTGACCTCTTACGCCTATGGTCGTAAAGGTGTGCTCGACCTCAGGGATGGCGGCTATCTTCTTCTCGACCCCTGCGATTATCTCCGAGCTCTTGTCAAGGGACGACCCCGGCGGAGTCTCGACTATTACCTCGAACTCGCTCATGTCGTCGTCGGCGATGAACTCTGCCTTCGAGAGCTTTGAAAGAGGCACCACGGAGAAGAGCATCGCTATCGCCGCTATGATGACAATGGCCCTGTGCCTGAGGCTCCAGCCGAGGAGCTTTAGATAGGAGCCCTCGACAATTGAATAGATCTTCGAGTTTTTCGACGCCGCCTTTGCCTCTTTGAGCTTAAGAAAGCGCGACGAGAGCATGGGCGTAAGCGTGAACGACACGAGAAGGGATATCATTATCGCGAAGGTGGCCGTAAGGCCGAAGCTCTTCCAGAACATTCCGACAGTGCCCTGCATGAACGCTATGGGGAGGAAGATGACCACGAGGGATAGGGTCGTAGCCATGACCGCGAGGGATATCTCCTTGGTGCCCTTTATAGCGGCCTCAAGCGGCGTCCTGCCCTCCTCTTCCATGTGCCTGAATATGTTCTCAAGCACTATTATGGCGTCGTCAATGACTATGCCGGTGCAGACCGAAAGGGCAAGGAGTGTCATGTTGTTGAGCGTAAAACCCATGTACTTCATCAAGGTGAAGGTGCCGATGATGGAAGTCGGTATGGCTATTGCCGCGATGAGCGCGCTCCTCCAGTTGCGTATGAACAGGAGTATGATGAGGCTCGCGAGTATCGCGCCCATGACAAGGTGCTCTTCGACCTGGCTTACGGCCTTCTTTATGAACCTCGACTGGTCGATTACGACCTCGAGCTCTATATCCGACGGAAGGGTCGATTTTATCTCACCGACCTTCTCCTTGATCTTGTCGATGACCTCGACAGTATTGGTGCCTGACTGCTTCCTGATGAGGACAGAGACGGCGTTCTTGCCGTCGAGCCTTGAGATGCTCCTCGGCTCCTCCTCGGTATCGAGGACAGAGCCTATGTCCTTGAGGCGCACGGGCGCGCCCTTCCTGTCAGCGACGATGAGGCCTTCGAAATCCCGGACGTTCTCTATGCGGCCCATGGTGCGAAGGCCCTGCTCAGTGGTCTCCCAGGTTATCCTGCCGCCGGGGACCTCGACGTTCTGCTTCCTTATGGCTTCCCGCACCTGTGCGATGGAGAGGCCGTAGGCGAGGAGCCTGTCCGGGTCTATCACGACCTGTATCTCGCGGCGCCTGTCGCCCACAAGGGTGACAGCGCCGACGTTCTTCACGGCCTCGAGCTGGCGTTTTATCTTCTTGTCGGCTATCTCCGTGACTTCCCTCGCCGATCGCTTGCCGGATACGACCATCGACAGGATTGGGGATGAGTCCGGGTCGAACTTCTCTATGATGGGCGAGTCCGTGCCGGGCGGCAGCTCGGAGAGTATGCGGGAGACCTTGTCCCTCACCTCGTCTGAGGCGATATTGATGTCCTTCTCCAGGATGAATGTGGCGAATACCTGGGACTGTCCCTCGATGGTGGTAGACCTCAGCTCGTCGATGCCGCTTATGGTATTTACGGCCTCTTCGATGGGCTTGGTTATCTGGCTCTCTATCTCCTCCGGACTGGCCCCGTCGAGCCTCGTCGTTATGGTGACGGTCGGGAGGTCGACCTTGGGAAAGAGGTCAAGCCCGAGGTCTCTGTATGATGCGAGACCCATGACGACCAGGCTCATGATGAGCATGGTCGCGAAGACCGGCCTTTTTATGCATATCTCGTAGAGTGACATAGGCTCACTTCTGTATTGTGATTACCGCGCCCTCGAAGAGGTTCGCGAGGTTCGATGTGGCGACCGTCTGGCCGGGCTTTATGCCCTCTCCGCTTATCTCGACAAATCCCTTGTCATTCGCGCCGACCGCGACCATCCGTTCTTTCGCGGTCTGGCCGTCGATTACGAATACCTTGTTTATACCGATAAAGGAGTAGACCGCCGACTCAGGCACAAACGCGACGTTGCCTTCCTTCTGGGCTGAGATCATACCCCTGGCGAAAAAGCCGGGCTTCAATGTGCCGTTCTGATTGGGCACAGAGGCCTCGACCTCGAGCGTGCGCGTGCGCACATCGACCGATGGGCTTATCCTCGTGAGCCTTCCCTTGAACGCCCTGCCCTTGAAGGCTTCGACAGTTACCAGTACCTCCTGCCCTGCTCTTACCTTGGGGGCAGAGGCTTCGGCGACCGTGCCCTTGAATTTCAGAGTACCGGTTGACACCACCGTAAATGCCTGGGCCTTCTCGTTTATATATTCTCCGGCGGACAGGACTTTCCTGCTTACCTCACCGTCTATGGGCGATTTGATGACCGTATCGGAGAGCCTCTTCTCTGAGAGCGAGAGCCTTGCCTCAGCCTCTGCCACACCGGACTCTGCCTGATGGAATTGGGCAGTGGCTACATCGAGACGCGTCCTCATGTCGTCGTACTGACTCGCTGAGACCATCTCCCTCTTAAAGAGCTCTTCGTATCTCGTATGGTTCTTCTTAGCCTCTTCAAGTGTCGCCTTCTCGCGCTCCAGTACCTTCAGGCTCGTCTGGTGCGCTGCCCTTGCCTGTTCGAAGCCGAGCCTTGCCTCCCGCTGGTCGAGTACGGCCAGGGCCTGACCTTTCCTGACCCGGTCGCCCAAATCAGCCTTGATCTCTCTTACGGTACCAGCGGCCTCGCTTGAGATAACGACCTCGTCCCAGCCGGCAAGGGTCCCGATGGCCTCTATCGTCCTCTCGACTGTCCTGCCCTCGATTGAGGCAGTGCTTACCTTAAGCTCCCTGGCCTCTTTCGCCGCCGGCGCGGCTGCCTGCCTATTGGGAGCCTGCGTTTCCTTTTTGGAGCAGCCCTGTACTGAGAGAGCCACAAGAGCTATTAAAACCAAAGTCGATTCAAGCCTCTTCATATTCACCCCGCCTGCTATTCTTCAGTGCCCTCGATGAGGGCCCCTGTTACGTATTTAAGGTCTATCTTCGCGAGCTCAAGGTCATATACGGCGTTGGCCAGAGAGCTCTGCGCTGACACGAGCGTGTTCTCCGCGTCTATCACATCGAGCGTGGTCGCCACGCCGAACTTGAACTGCTCGAATACCATCTTGTAATCCTCTTCCGCAAAGGCGAGTTGCCGCCTGAAGGACTCCGTAAGGGCCTCTATCGCCTTTACATTGTTCAACGTCTCCCTGACCTGCACCTCGATGTCGCGCCTTAGCCCAAGCCGCCTCAGCTCAGCCTGCCGCAGGCTGCTCCTTGCCTCAGAGAGCTCGGCCTTCCTGAGGAAGCCTTCGAAGATGGGATACGTCAGCCGCAATGTCGCTGACGCGCTGTTCTCCTGGAAAAATGTGGTCGTAGGGTCCTGGTCCCTCCAGGAATAAAGGCCTTCAAGCCGGAGCGATGGTTTGAATCCTGCCCTTGCTATCTTTATGCCCTCATCAGCCGCCCTCTCTTCAAGCGTCCTCTGGTTGTAGTCGGTCCTTTCCTTGACGGCATGCTCCACCAGCGCCTTCGCCGTAAGGGCCACGGGCGGCTGCGCTGGCGGCTCGACCACGGATATCCTCTCCCGCACGCCGGTTATCCTCTGCAATAGCTCAATGGTGTTCTCCAGGCTGTTATTGGCCCGTATAAGGTCGGCCTCTGCCCCGGCCCTCTCAGCCTCAGCTCTGAGCACCGCAGACCTCGTCACCTCGCCTACCTTGAGGCGGGCCTCGGCGACATCGAGCCTCTCCAGGGCGCGCCTCAACGCGGCCTTCTGTATCTCGACGGTCTTCATGGCCTTCAATGCGCCGTAGTAGGCGCGTGAGGTGTCGCGTAGAACATCTTCCTTGGCGCCTTCAAGCCCCTCGCGGCTGCTCTTTATCTGGAGCTTGGCCTGCCTCTGGGTCGCCCATTCCCTTCCGCCCGAATAGAGCGGCTGGGTGAGCCGGAGCTCGGCGTTGGTGCTGGATTCCGGCTGGGTTATGAAGGTGCCTGTTCCCTTATCGGCCGTATATCTCGTATAGCTGCCCTCAGCCGTGAGGTTAGGCAATATGCGGGAAATGGTCTTCCTGAGGTCGGCCTCTGCCTGCCTTATATCCTCTCCGGCTATGGCCACCCGCTCATGGTTTGCGATGGCGAGTTTGTAGGCCTCGTCGATCGTGATCGCCCTGTTCTGCGCGTAAACGCCAGACGGCAGGGCCATGAACACGGCCGCGGTTAAAATGACGGCTCTGGTTTTTGAAAGGACCGCTTTCGTAAGATTTCCCGGCGCCCACATAAGCTATCTCCTCCTCATGCCTTCAAAGAAAATGTCGACGAACGTTTCGGCAACCACTTCATTGGGCCGCGTAAAATGGCGTTTGAAGCCGTAGAGCTCCTGGGCGATGACATAGTGGATGACCATTCCTATAAAGGCCCTTGCGCACAGAGCCGGGTCAGCCGCCTTTATGGAGCCCTTTTTCTCAAGCTCTTTTATATGCCCTTCCAGGAACCCGAGGAGCACGAGGGCCCTTGTCTTCATAAACAGCTCTGAAAGAGACTGCTGTTCAAGGGCGCTGTAGGTAAGCAGGCGCAAAAAGGAGGGGTCCTTCTGGTGCTCATCGAGAAGGAAAACGGCGATGGTCCTGAAGACCTCCCTGCCTTCCCTTCCCTTGAGGAGGCCCAATATGCGCGATTCCCCGGTCTTGTCAGCGCAGCATGAGTCTATGATGGCCTTGTAGAGGTCTTCCTTGCAGGAGAAGTGCTTGAAGATGACCGCCTCGCTGATGCCGGCCTTGCGCGCTATTTCGCGCGTGGTCGTGCCCTTGAAGCCCTTCCTGGCGAAGAGCCCGGCAGCGACGCGCACTATCTGGTGGCTCCGCTCCTGACCGGTCATCCTCTTGGGCTGACTGGCCTTTGCGGAAGCGGTTTTGGAGGGCTTGCGGCCGGTCTTCTGGACCCTTGCTTTCATTTTGGACGACCCCTATGCAGGTAAGTAAGTGCTTACTATAATAACTCGGCCGTATTTTGTCAAGACTGAATTTGGCCCAGGGTGGAATTATACCCAAAAAAGGCAGGGGAGGCCTCTGGCCTCCCCTGGCGGCAGGGCAGCGAGGGAAATGGATTTTGAAGAAGGATTCGCTACAGGTATGTTTTGCGGGCCTTTGGCCCGGGGATGGCCTATTTTTCCTCGTTGTACGGTTTTATTATATTAAGCTCGAGATTAAGGGATTATTAGAACGCCTGAATAAACGCCTCAAACTCTACCCGACCAACTTAAATCATATTCATAGGGGCGTTATATGAGATAGATTCATATACAGGGGGAAGTGATATGACGGTATATCAGGATGCAATACTCCATAACGGGATAAAATACGAATGGCTCGGACAGTCCTCTGTGAGGCTGACGGCCGGTAATGGAGTAATATATCTCGACCCTGTAATGCTCGATGAGGCCCCACCGCTGGCCGACCTGATACTGATAACCCATCACCACGTCGACCACTGCCTGCCTGAGTTCATAACTCCCATAAGGAAGGTCGATACCAAAGTCGCCGCATTTCACGAGAGCTATCTGAAGTACTGCGTCCACGACATTAAAGGCGTCAGGACGATAAAGATAGGCCAGACCGTTGATTTCGGGATTGCCGAGGTCACAGGTGTCGAGGCGTACACGAAACGCGGATTTCACATGAAGGGAGAGGGCTGCGGCTTTCTGATCGAGGTTGCGGGCCAGCGGGTCTATTTTGCCGGGGATACCGCTTTTATACCTGAGATGAACGGGCTGGGACAGGTGGACACTGCAATAATGCCGATAGCTGACAATACTTATAACATCTCATTAAAAGATATTGCCGAGGCGCTTAAGGTTATCAAGCCCTCTTTTTTCATCCCGGTCCATTATACGCCTGTCGACGAAGCGGATCCGGCTGTAAAGGACGGGCTCATGCTTTCCAAGGACCCGAGGTTCTTCACAAAGAAGGAAGACCCTGAGAAGATGCTTCCCATCCTTGAGGGAACCGGCATAAGAACGGCGATACTCAGGAAACTCGTTGCGGCTAAGCAAATCTAATTCTTCAGGCTTCAAATAAGCTCCATATGCGAGGCCCCGGTTAAATAGGGGAGCGAGGAATGAGGCGTACTTTTTCCGTACGCCGCTTCTGCCGCTTTGAGGCCAACAAGGCAGATGGACTTTTTCAGCGGCCTCTAAATAGAAATCCTCGTAACAAACGCGGCCAGTGCAAAGAAAAAGACGACTATCGCAACGACGTCCATCGGCTTCAACTCTTCCTTGCGCATACCTGCCTCCTTCATAAGGCTTCATCAATCTGATCCTCCAGGCCGATCCCCCGGTCAAAAAAGATTCAGATTTTCAGGTCAAGTCTAACAGATTTTTTGTTAAGCGCAGATTAAAGCAGTTGACAGATGCAACTAAGTTGCATTAAACTCGACTCATGGCGCAAAAACTCGACGAGATACTCTCTAACCTCTCTGAAGCCGGCTTCAGGCTTACCCGGTTGAGGAGGGCTGTCATAGAGATATTCCTGGGCTCCACCCTGCCCCTCTCGGCGGTCGACATAATCGCCAGGCTGGAGAAGAAAAAGGCGGCCTTCAACAAGACCACCGTCTACAGGGAGTTGGCCTTTCTCAAGGAGACCGGGATAGTGAAAGAGATACAGTTCCTGCACGAGAGGGTCAAAAGATACGAGCTCTCATCCCTCGACCATCACCATCACCTTATCTGCCTCAAGTGCAAGAAAGTCGAAGACGTAGTCCTTGAAAGCCATCTGGAGGAGCAGGAGGAGAAGATACTCAGATCCACCGGCTTCCATGTCTTGAACCATTCGCTCGAATTCCTCGGAATATGCCACTCATGCAGATGACCACTGCGAAAAAGATAGCCGTCCTGTTCATAATACTCGGCGTGATGATAGCCGCGGCTGCCTATGTCGCCCTGAAGCGCAAGCCCGAAACGGTAAAGAACGACAGGCTTGCAGTGTCCGCAAGCTTCTACACGATAGCGCATTTCATAGAGAAGACCGGCGGGGACAAAGTCATTGTAGAGAGCGTCACGCCACCGGGTGTCGAATCCCATGAATTCGAGCCTACCCCGCGGGATATAAAGAAGGCTTCCAGCGCGCGCCTCTTCGCCTTTATGGGAGGCGGCTTTGACCCCTGGGCTGAGCGCATAGCGCCGGAGCTTCAAAATCAGGGTGTCGCGACCCTGGAGCTTACCGACAGTTTTGAGCTCATCGAAGACGAGGAAGAAGCCGCGCATGAGGAAGGGCACGACCACGGCACAAAAGACCCTCATATCTGGCTCGACCCTGCCCTTGCCGTCCGCATGACCGGGGTCATCCGGGACAAGCTCATCGAGATCGACCCCGCAAGGCAGGACGAGTACATGGAAAACTCGGCTCAGTTCATAAAGGACCTTGAGAGGCTCGATCATGATTACAGGACAGGCCTTTCAAACTGCGCCAAAAAAGATATCATCGTCGCTCACGACGCTTTCAGGTACCTGGGAGCGAGGTATAATCTGAATATTATCCCGATAACCGGAATTACCTCAGGCGAGGAGCCTTCGCCCAGAAGGATGGCCGAGATAACAAGGCTCATAAAGGAAAAGGGCATTCAGTATATCTTTACCGAGCCACTCGCAAGCCCCGCAGCCCTTCAGGCCGTAGCCAGGGAGACAGGCGCGAAGACGCTGGTCCTGAACCCCGTCGAAGGCCTTACGGCCGGCGAGGAGAAGGCCGGCAAGGGCTATATCTCGATCATGAGGGATAACCTTGATAACCTCAGGAAGGCGCTCGAGTGCAGATGACAAAGGTTAGCTGCATAGAGGTCAGGGACGTGAGTTTCAATTATAACGGCAACCCTGTCCTTGAGAATATCACCTTCACGGTGGAAGAGGGCGAATACCTCGGCATCATAGGCCCGAACGGCGGCGGCAAGACTACCCTCTTCAAGATAATCCTCGGTCTCCTGAAGCCCGCCACCGGCGAGGTCAGGATATACGGGGAGCCGGAGCCCAGGTTCGGCAGGCGCCACATCATAGGGTATGTGCCGCAGAGGGCGATGGCTGAGGTCTATTTCCCCGCGACGGTCGAAGAGATAGTCAGAAGCGGCAGGACCGCAAGGCTTGGCCTCCTTAAACGCGCCTCGAAAGACGACAGGGCGGCCATAGATCGCGCCATGGAGATAACCGATGTTACGCGCCTCAAGAAGAGGCTCATTGGAGAGCTTTCAGGCGGCGAGCGCCAGAGGGTCTTCATAGCCAGGGCCCTGGCAAGCGAGCCGAAAATACTTATACTGGATGAACCTGATGTCGGCGTTGACGTGACCTCCCAGGAGAAGTTCTACACATTCATAGAGGACCTGAACCGGAACCTCGGGATAACCGTGCTCCTGATATCTCACGACATCGATGTGGTGGCCCATCAGACAAAGTCGGTCCTGTGCCTCAACAGAAAGCTTGTCTGCCACGGCTCGCCCAAGAAGTTCATAAACGAGGAATACATGCAGGAGCTTTACGGCAAAAAAGTGAAGTTCATCCTTCACGGCCACTAATTCTGCTTTGTGCTGTCATTGCGAGGAGTTTAGCGACGAAGCAATCTCAAAGCGCTTGATTTACTAAAGAATAGATTGCTTCGCTCTGCTCGCAATGACAAGTCAACGAATCAGTCAGAGATTTCTTGGAAAGGTTTTTTGAATGCCGGAAATATTCCAACTCGATTTCATGCTGAGGGCCTTTGCGGCCGGGATACTCATCTCGATAATAGTCCCGCTTATAGGCGTATTCCTTGTCGTGCGCAGGTACTCGCTCATGGCAGACACCCTCGCCCATGTCTCTCTGGTCGGGGTGGCAATCGGCATACTCACCAACTCCCAGCCGGTCGTATCGGCGGTGGCAGCCTCGACATTGGCCGCCGTCGCCATAGAAAAGCTCAGGGCGGTAAAGACCCTCTTTGCCGAGTCCATACTCGCTATCTTCCTATCCGGAAGCCTCGCCGTAGCTGTAGTCATAATGAGCCTGGCAAAGGGGCTTAACGTGAGCCTCCTGAGCTATCTCTTCGGCAGCATCTCGACCATAGGCCCTGTTGACCTCTATATGCTCGCGGCCGTATTCATATGCGTGCTGCTGGCTATCGTGCTCCTTTACAAGGAGTTCTTCCTGGTATCATTTGACGAGGAGTTTGCGGAGGCGGGCGGGGTCAAGGCAAGGAGCCTCAACCTCCTGATAGTGGTCCTGGCGGCAGTGACGATCTCGCTCTCCATGAGGATAGTCGGGATACTCCTCATAGGCGCGCTCATGGTCATGCCGGTGGTGAGCGCAAAGCAGTTCGGCCTGAGCTTCAGGAATACGATAATACTCTCCATCCTCTTCTCGCTCGTATCCGTCATGTCAGGCCTTTTCCTCTCTTACTATCTCGACCTGGCGAGCGGCGGGACAATAGTCCTCATCGCCCTCGTCATATTCCTGCTTTCCTTTTTCCTGAACAGGCCGCAGTAGGCAGGCTGCTGAAAAAGTCCATCTGCTGCGTTGTCTCGTCGCCTTGCATATGGAGTTTTTTGAGCAGCCTGAATAACTTGCATGGAGACTATCAATTACGGCTGACCAGTGAAGCCGTAAATGTCGCGTCGACAAGCTCCCTGTTCTCGAATCTTTCCTTTATGGTGAGGTCCCTTATGACCACTAGCCGCTCCCCGTTCGCCGCCAGGTAGAAGAAGTTCACAAGCTGATTCATGTCTATTGATTCGACTTTCACCTCTACCGGCCTGTCCGTATATCCGGCTGCTGTCTTCTCTTCGAGGGGCTTTATGGAGGTTATCCTCTCCTTGGTCCCGGTCCTCTTCGCGAGTTCCTCGACTACCGCGACAGGTGATTCCGTGGAAGACCCCATCCTTGACGCTACGGCGTCGAAAGCCGCCTTTTTCTGTATATACTCCATTTTCATTGCCTCCATTATTGCTATGTTTCTTTCACCTGCCGCCACCGCCCTCTTCAAATGCGCATACTGTCCGTACAGCCCGAAACCGGCCAGTATGAGCGCTATGGGAAGGCCCGCGTAGAGCCCGTATCTCAGGGCCCGTTTCCTGTCCAGGCCGCCCTTCAGGGTGTTTTGCAGCAGATGTCTTGTCCAGGCTATCCTCATCTCCATAATATCTACCTCAGATAAGCGTTGATGCTAAATGATGCCCCGCCTTCGGGCCTGGCCTTTGTCTCATTGAGGCTCACGTCCCGCAAAGGCCCTTTTGCGATCGACTCCTTCAGGCTGTTCGCCACTTCGAATGACGCGGCCTCGCCCTTTGCCATCACCCTGCCGTCATCGGCAATGGCAAGCTCCGTTATCTTTATGCCTGCGCCGGCAGGGGCAGCTTCCGCAATGCCCCTGAGCGCGTCGAGGGTGTTCACGCCCATGCCGATTGAAGCGCCTTCCTTCTCGATAGCCTTCAGTTTTGCCTCCAGCTGATATACCGGATCAGATACGTTCTGCTCTCCGGGGAAGAGATCTATATAAGACGACCGCAGAGAGAGCCTGTAGGACTCAAGCTCTGCCGAGAGCCCCATATACCTGACATAAAGGTCTCCGGCGGCGAGCAGCACAAGGGCTGCAGCGAGGCAGGCGGCAATTTTAACGCCCTTCATGAAAGATGCCTTGTCCCTGGTGTACTCGAACTCGCCCCGCCTGAAATTCACCGTGTCGTTCAAAAGGCCCTTTGCCTCTATCAGGGCAAGGGCGTAGACTGATGCGCCCTCCGGCGGACATCCGGCCGGCAGGTCCATCGGGATGAGACTGGACCTGTCGAATATCTCCTTCAATGCCCCCTCGTCCCAGCCCGCGTAATGCACTTCATCGATTGCGAGGCCCTCTGACTCAAGGAAGGACGCGCCGAGACGCACGCCGTCAAGCCTCCGGGTGGACTTGAACAGGCGCGGGCTTGCCCCCTCCATCACGGCCATTGACCCGGGCAGCAGCAGGGCCTTGACCCCTTGTGCGCCGTAAAGATCTGCCGCGAGCGCCGGAATGGCGAAAAGGGCAGAGCCCATCCAGCACGGGTCTATGCCCAATTGCCTTAGCGTCTCCAGATATCCCCTTACGAGCTTTCTTTCGGCTGCTATTGCGAGGAACCTGCCATTCCCGAGCTGTACGGCATCGGTCACGACCTCTTCGACCTCTACATGCAGTAGCCCCGCCAGCTCAAACGGCAGGGCTTCGAGGACTTTTTTGCGTTCGTTGAAGGGCATCTCGACTATGCGTATGGAGAGCTCATCGGCAGGTATGCTCACGAGCGCCCTGTCGAACGCGGCAGCCCCCCTCTTCCCGGCAAGCTCTGTAATGACCTCTGAGAGCGCCTCCTTGAGCCCCATATCGCCGGATCGGATTTCCGCCGATACAAAACCCCTGGCGTCAGGCTTGCCGGCTGAAAACACGCCGGCCCAGAGCCGTTCTCTGCCAATATCCAGAATAAGGACCTTCCGCATTTACATCTCCCTCCAGTAAAGGACGCCTCCGCCGAGCTGTATGACAGCCTCGACCTCGCGCACGACCTCGCCCGCGCTTGCCCTTGAGAATACCCTGTAGGCATTGCTCGTTGTCGTTATGCGGTCCTGCAGGCTGAAGCCCACCCGCTCAAAGCCATGCACCTTCATGACATCAGACCTGTCTTTGAAGGGCGTGCCCGATCGAAATGTTATTATCCCGTCGGCCAGGGCCTCTGTCATCTCGTCGGTCAATGACATGAGCACGGGCTTCTGAGCGGTATTGATATTTACAAGTCCGTCCGGGTTATACGGCGTTACATACTGCCCGATCGTCTTCAAGACATCATTATTGTAGCCCTTTATGAGCCTCAGCTCGTCAACGCTCTCCAGGTAATTGTTCCTCGGCTTATATGGCGTGGACAGGGCCTTGTAGTAATGCTCCTCCGCCCCCCTTGCCCTCGGCGCGCTGTCGTTGTCTATCCAGTCGGCAAGAGCGTCCACGAGCGACTCGTCGCTTATCCTAACGGCCTTAAGGAGCCTTCCGTAGCTGCCGTGCGCCTTGGGCTCTATGACGCCGGTCAGGGGATAGGCTATGCGGGCCGATACCCTGGAGCGCTCGTCTATGGCCCTGACATCTATTTGAAGACCCTCCGCCACTGTCTTTGAGAAGACCATGCCGGTGGCATCCATGACCAGATTGGGGTCTTTTTTTATAAGCTCCTCGAGCCCGGCCCTGGCAAGCGTGACCCCGTCGCGTGCAAGCAGGCTTGCGCGGGCAGAGTCCCTGAAATTCGCTGCCCGGCTGGTCGTTATATAGCTCCTGTAGATAAAATCGGTAACGAGGGTCGTGAGTATCGCCACGATCAGGAGGACCGTGATCAGGGCCAGGCCTCTTTCGTCGCTATTAATTTTATAATTAAAATGCATGGTTGCCTGAATTAGTTAATAGTCTATCTTATCATAGTGTCTGTTGTCTGCACCAGCTCTTCTCCGTTAGCGAGCGTCAGCTTTACCCGGACGGCCTTCGGGGTTTTACCTTCGAGCTTTGCGTCCCATGCCTTTGACCAGTCCCTTCCGTTATAGAAGCTCACCTCGAAGTCGCCTATCTCCTCGACCGCGTGGAAGCTCATCGTGCCGCCCGTATACGGGCTCCAGACCTCTTTTAAAAGGTGCCTTCTCTCCCCGTCCTTCTCTATCGAATATCTTACAGCAATTAGATCGCTTCCGGGTGCGTCCCCGGAGCCCTGAGGAAAGGTAAAAGAGGTGAATGCGACTTCTGAATGCCGGCTTGTCCGGTCACCCTCGAAAAGGGTATACGGGTTATCCCTCCTGTAATAGGCCGACCGTGTCTCGATCGCGAACCTGTCCAGGAACCTCCCTGCTTGCGAATACCTGACAGAGGCCTTGTTTGCGGTAGCGCCCGCGCCGGCAATAGAGAAGAAGGCCGAGTAGAGGGCAGTCAGCAGGAGCGCGGTGAGCGCCACTGCCACGAGCACCTCGATAAGCGTAAAGCCGTTATTCTTCGTCCCTGCTGAAATAGACAAGAGAGATAGGGGCCCCTTTCCCGTTCGTGACCTTGAACTCATTCCTTTTCACGCCCTTTAACCCGGAATCCTCCTCTAAAAGCGTCCACCTGAACTCCGGGTACGCCTCGCCGAAATCTCCCTCAAGGCCGCCTTTGCCGCCTGCAAGGCGCATCTCCTCTATCTTCTCCATGCCAAGCACGGTAGATAGCACCTCATCGCGGCTCCTCGCGGCAGCCCCCAGGTGGTAATTGAAGCTCGAAAGAAGCATCACGACAGCGCCGGAAAGTATCGCGAGAGCGGCAACGACCTCTATGAGAGTAAAACCCTTATCTCTTGCCTGGTTTTTCATTCTTCTCCGATATAGTGGCCCTGCCTGTATAGGGGTTGTACGTTATAAGAGACCTTCTATTGCCTGAAATCAGCGCAACCTCGAAGGGAGGCGCGCCCGCAGGCGGCATCAGCAACTTTGCTTCGCCGCGAACGACCTTGCCAAGGCCCGGAGCAGAGACTTCTCCTATGTCCACTCCGTTTTTGAGCTTGAACCCGCGCAGCGCCGGGTCAGCGGCAGGCGCGAACTCCTTGCCGTCAGGAGAGCTCTCTACATTTATGCGTGCGCCCTGCAAATCAAAGCCGACCCTGTAATATGTCCTTGAGCTCGCGGCCTTCTCTCCCGCGTACGAAAGAAGCAGGGCAAGCCTCTCGGAGTCAGAGTCCAGATAGCGGTCTTGAAGTCCATGCAGCCTTGGAAAGACTACCGCGAGCATTAAACCTATTACGGCGATTACGGCGATAAGTTCCAGCAGGGAGAAACCGTTTGAGCGGGGTGCGGATAAAGAGCGCGTGCGGCAGGCTGCTTCAATCTGAACTCTACGGCCAAATGCCCAGGGCGGGCCTTTGGCCTTGCGTCGTCCTAGTCTTTGCATGACGTACCTATAAGCTGCAAGCTTGATCGAGCAGACTGACAAGACACTTGAGAGAACCTTTTTGTAAAAAGGTTCTCTCATACTCTCTCCAAAAACTTTCAGCTCTTCCCGTCCTGACCCCCCGGTAGTGATTGGGGGTCAGGACGGGAACTAAAAGTCTTTGAAGGGGGTCCGGGGGAAACTTTCTACAGAAAGTTTCCCCCAAAGTATCCTTGCAGCCTTGCTCAGTCGAGCTTCCAGCTTTCTATGTCGGCGTCGAACCCATCTCCGCCGCGCGCGTTATCGGCGCCGTAGGAGATTATATCGTAATCGCCGGACTGTCCGGGCGAGGCATAGACATAGGGCTGGCCCCAGGGGTCATTGGGTATCTTCTTTTTTTCGAGATACCCGCCTTCGCGCCAGTTGGCAGGGACCCTGCCGGCCTCGGGCTTCGCTATAAGCGCATCGAGCCCATGTTCGGTCGAGGGGAAAAAGCCGTTGTCCAGCTTGTAGAGCTTCAATGCCGTCTCGAAGTTCATTATCTGGACCCGGGCCTCGGTGACCTTCGCCTCGTCGGTCCTCCCGACTATCCTCGGAGCTATTATTGCGGCGAGGATGCCGAGTATGACGATCACGACCATCAGTTCAATAAGCGTAAAACCCTTGCTCATCCTGTGTGTCATCTGGATATTTTATATCACTTTTTGCCTGATAACAATATTTTTACCACCACGGCACTTGAAAATCGCGCGGATTTTGTTACAATTTATCTGTTGCCGTTCAGCCGTTTGTTCCTTTCAGGGGGAACGCGGTTATGCGGAAAGGAAGGTGATGCCGTAATCCGTACATAGATCCGAGCCTTATTATCAGGGTGTTACGCAGTCCTGCCGAATGCCGTTCCGGCCGTATATTCCTGCAGCAGGTCGAATAAATCAAACGGGGTGGGACTTGATGAGCATCAGAGTGATGGTCGCATTGAGCAACGACCTTTTTTCAGAGGGTGTGACCAGGCTGCTTGAGAACGAGGAAGACCTTGAGACCGACTACATCGCTTCCGGAAGCGAACTTACCTCCGGGGACGTCGAATCCCATGATGTCATACTGACCGACTTCCCTACCCTGTACAGCGCGTTCCATAATCTCGATCCCCCAGGCAAAAGCGGTTTTATCCTCCTCGATACAGATTGCGGTAAAGACAACTTGATATCGGCGATAATGGCCAAGAGCCTTCGCGGCGTTCTCTTGTCCCAGGCTTCGCTCGCGCTTTTGAAGAAGGCTATCAGGTCCGTGGCCTCAGGCGGCATCTGGATGGACAAGGCCACGGTCAAGGACCTCCTCTGGAGCGTGAACAGGCTCCGCAAGGACAGGACCGAGGTCCTCTCTCCGAAGGAGACGGAGATAGTCGCCCTCGCGGGAAGGGGCCTGCGCAACAGGGAGATAGCCGAGAGGCTCCGCATCAGCGAACTGACGGTAAAGACGCATCTCCACAGGATATTCAAGAAACTGGAAATAACCACCAGGTCGCAACTCATAACCTATTCGATAAGAAACACCGTGGTAAAAGAGGCGCTCTACAGGAAAAGATGAGCTGCCGTTCATCGAAAGAAAGTGATGTACAAAAGATGTCGATGTCGAGACTCAAGATACTGAATGTCATTCTGGCCCTTGCGGCATTCCCGCTCCTCGGGCTCCTTGCAAGGGATTATCTGGTCCTGCGATACCCGCCCGAAGCCAGGCATATCGAATCGCCTCCGCCTTCAGAGACGCCCGGCAAGATGGCATTCGAGGATTACTCCGCCATAGTCGAAAAGGGCGTATATCCGGGCGCCGCAGGTAAGCTTGCGAGGATAGACCTCCTTGAAGCAGCGGGCTCTCAGGCCGCGCCGTCACAGTTGTCCGGAGTAAAGCTTCTCGGCACATACACCGGTAAAAGCGGCTATGCGGTATTTGAGAAGGACGGGGGCGCCGCACAAGAGGTATTCAGGGTAGGAGAGACGGTCTTCGGCGCCGGCGTGCTATCTTCCGTCGCTCCCGAAAAGGCGGTTGTCTCCATAGGCGGCGCCGAGGTGACCTTCACCGTCTTCGCCGAGAACATACCCCCTGCCCTCTCGAACATGGGTAAAGAGAACCCTGTGCCCGGCCCTGGCGGGGGTTCCTATTCAAGGCAGGTCTCGGAAGGCGCATGGGTACTCGACCAGAAGGCGGTAGAGAACGCCGTCGGCGACATGAGCAAGGTATTGTCCGACGCGAGGCTTACGCCCAAGGTCAACAGGGGCGCTGTCGAGGGCTTTCTTGTGACCGAGATAAAGCCCAGGGGCATATTCGACGCCATAGGCTTGAAGGACGGGGACGTCCTCACCAGGATAAACGGATACCAGATAGACTCCCCTGAAAAAGCCGTCCAGGTGCTCTCGGCCCTCAAGGGGCAGGACGCCATAGATCTCGACATCATCAGGAAGGGCCAGCCAAAGAGCTTCCATTATTCGGTAAGATAGGGTGACGCCGCCGTTGAAGGGTTTGTGTGTTATAATCATAGCATTTCACGGACGTGAGTACGCGTCTGTTGCCGCATTCGTAGCCGTAAGCGCCGTCTACCAATATCGCTTCCCTTACAGGCCTCATCAAGACCTCGCGAACGCCATGAGAGACATGAATACAGGTGGCAGAAAAGCCCATGTCCTGCTCATATTGCTGATCTTCCTGCTGCTCGCGTCCCCTGCTAATTCGCAGCGGACGCAGGCCAGGGGCAAGGCAGCGGACATCACCCTCAACTTCGTCGACGTTGAGATATCCTCGCTCGTCAAGATAATGAGCGAGGTCACGGGGAAGAACTTCATCTACGACGAGACGCTCAAGGGCAAGGTCACGATAATAGCGCCCGGCAAGCTTACCGGCGACGAGGCACTCGATCTTTTCATCTCGGCTCTCGAGCTCAAGAACTTCACGATCATTCCAACGGACGGCTATTACAAAATAGTCCCGTCCTCGGCAGCCAGGCAAAGCGGCACACCCGTTGTGCGGGACCCTGGCAGGGCCAGCCCCGATGAGTACATCGTAAGGCTCATCCCCCTCAAGTACGTCTCCGTGCAGGACGCGTTCTCCGCGGTGCAGCCCCTTGTATCGAGGAACGGGCAGATATCCGTCTTCGGCGCCAAGAACTCCCTGCTCCTGGTCGACACTGCCCACAACATCGAAAAGATATTATCCATCCTCAATTCCATTGACGCGCCCGCGGTGCCGGCGACGGAACCGGAGGTGGTCTATCTTAAATACGCTCAGGCCGACGTCATAGCCCAGATACTCCGCAGGGAGGAACAGAGGCGGACCGGCGCAAGGAGGGCGGAGAACGGCGAGAGCTCCATTAACGCGGACACCAGGCTCAACGCCATAATCTTCTCCGACTCGCTCGCCGACAGGGGGTTCTTCAGGGACTTCATCGCTCTTCTCGATGTGCCCCCGCCGGAGGCAAGCAGCCGCATAAATGTGTATTACCTTGAGAACGCGGACGCCGAAGACCTGGCCCGGGTGATGGACGCGCTGCTTCGGCCAGGCATGGCGCCCCAGCAGGGCGCTCAGGCCCCGGCAGGAGGCGCGCCGCAGATAACGCAGGAGCTCACCGGCCGGATAATCATTACGCCGAGCAAGGCCACGAACTCGCTTATCATCATGGCGTCCCCGGCAGACTACCAGAACGTCATCCAGGTCATCGAGAAGCTCGACAGGAGGCCCAAGCAGGTCTTCGTCGAGGCCATGATCACGGAGGTCACGGTCGACAGGGCCATTGAGCTGGGCACCAAGTTCAGGCTCTCCGCTGAAAAGGACAACGAGCCTGTAGTCATCGGCGGAGTCGGCGCGGTAGACGCCTCATCCATTCAGAACATATTGAACGGCCTGGCGGGCCTCACAATTGGCGGACTTGGGAACCTCCTCACGATACCGGTCACGAGGTCGGACGGGACTACCTTCAACCTTACGGCCCCGGGCTTCGCCGTCCTCTTTTCCCTGTCGGAGTTCCGGGACATCATAAACGTGCTCTCGACCCCCCACATACTCACGAGCGACAACTCGGAAGCCGAGATAATGGTCGGCGAGAACGTGCCCTTCCTCTCTTCTCTCGAACGCCAGACCACCACGGCAGGGCAGCCCGTGCTGCAGTCGATCGAAAGGCGCGATGTCGGCATAAGGCTCCGCATACGGCCGAAGATAAGCGAGGGAGATTTCGTCAGGCTCGACATATATCAGGAGATATCGGCCATATCGCCCTCGAGGACAGGCGGCGCCGCCGACATAATCACGACGAAGAGGTCGGCGCAGACGAGCGTTGTCGTAAAGAACAAACAGACGGTCGTCATCGGCGGCCTCATACAGAACAGGAACACGAACAACGTCAGCAAGGTCCCGCTCCTCGGCGACATACCGCTTTTGGGGTGGCTGTTCAAATCAAACAGGGACCAGAAGCAGAAGACGAACCTGCTGGTCTTCATAACCCCTTACATAATAGATGACTTCAAGGGGCTCGAAGACCTGCGCGAGAAGAAGCAGAGGGAGTTCGACAAGAACGGGCCGAACGCCCTCAAGAAGGACAGGCTTGAAGAGCTTTTCAAGAAGAAAAGCAGGGTGGAAGGTAATGGATAACGAAGTCTTTGAGGCGATGCCGAGGGGCGGATTTCACCGCATAAAGGAGATCAGGGACGAATATGTAGACACGGCGATACTCGAGAAAGTCACCTTGAGCTACGTCAAGAAGAACATGGTGATGCCGTTGAAGGTGAAGGACGGGCACCTGCTGGTGGCGCTCGCCGGGCCGCGCGGCATATTCACGGTGAACGAGCTGGAGCGCATAACCGGCTTTCCGGTAAAGCCGGTATTCGCCGAAGAGAAGGAGATAACAGACGCGATCAACAGGTTCTTCGACAGGCTCTCCGGCTCGGCGCAGGAGGTCATAGACGGCCTCGGCGTGAACATCGACGCCATCTCGACGAGCTGGGAAGAACCCAGGGACCTTGTCGACCTCACCGACGAAGCCCCCATAATAAAGCTCCTTAACTCGCTCCTTTTCAAGGCCGTAAAGGACAGGGCCAGCGACATACACATCGAGCCCTACGAAAAAGAGGTCGAGGTGCGCTTCAGGATAGACGGCGTGCTCTATCCCGTGCTCACGCCACCTAAGACCATACAGGAGGCGCTTTCGAGCAGGGTGAAGATAATGGCCGGCCTCGACATCGCCGAAAAGAGGCTCCCGCAGGACGGCAAGATACGCCTGCTCGTCGCGGGCAAGGACGTGTACGTCAGGGTCTCCGTGATACCCACATCCTTCGGAGAACGCATAGTGCTCAGGATACTCGACAGAAAATCCGAGATAATAAGGCTCGACAGGCTGGGGCTCAATCCTGCCCAGGTCTCTTCCCTCGAGGGACTCCTCACCCGAAACAGCGGCATAATCCTTGTCACAGGCCCGACGGGAAGCGGCAAGACCACGACCTTATATTCTGCCATCGGCAGCATAAACTCAACCGTGAGGAACATCATCACGGTCGAGGACCCGGTAGAATATCAGCTCAAGGGCATCGGTCAGGTGCATGTAAACCCCAAGATAGGGCTTACCTTCGCTCACGGCCTGCGCTCGATATTGAGACAGGACCCGGACGTAATCATGATAGGAGAGATAAGGGACAGGGAGACGGCGGAGATAGCGATACAGGCCTCTCTTACCGGGCACCTGGTGCTCTCAACGCTCCACACAAACGATACCGCGAGCGCCGTGACAAGGCTCGTGGACATGGGCATAGAGCCGTTCCTTGTGGCCTCGTCCGTCTCCGGCATACTGGCGCAGAGGCTCGTGAGGCTCCTTTGCCCCGAGTGCAAGAAGAGCTACAGCCCGGCCCCGGAGGAGATAAGGCTCTTCAAGACGCCGCCTTCAAGGCTCTACGCTGCCGCGGGATGCGAGAAGTGCTTTGATACCGGCTACTACGGCAGGAGCGGCATATTCGAGTTCCTCATCCCGGGGACCGAGATGCGACCCATGATACTCAAGAACCAGGACTCTGACACTCTCAAGAGGCACGCGCTCTCAAAAGGCATGAAGACAATGGCCGATGACGGTCTGGATAAGGCGGCGCTCGGCATAACGAGCCTTGATGAGGTCTTGAGGGTCACGAGGGAAGACGGAGAAGCATAGCAGATGCCGAATTTCAGCTACAGGGCCTATGACAGAGCCGGCAGCCAGGTCGCAGGCACGATCAACGCGGCCGGCGCAAAAGAAGCTGTACAGGAGCTCAAGAACACAGGTCTTTACCCGACGGAGGTAAACGCGTCCGGCGGCGTAAGCGGGGCCCGCAAGGGCCGGGTAAGAGCCGACGCGCTCGCCGTGTTCACGAGGCAGCTCGCAACTCTTCTCGCCTCAGGCACAAGCCTCACGGAGGCACTCTCGGTCCTCTCCGAGAACACCGAAAATCAGAAACTCTCTTCAGTGGTCTTAAGCCTCAGGGAATCGATAGCCGGCGGCAGTTCGTTCGCCAAGGCCCTCGAAGTACACTTCGATGTCTTTTCGCCGATGTACCGCGGACTGGTGGTCGCGGCAGAGGCGAGCGGCTCGCTGGAGAGCGTGCTGCCGAGGCTTGCCGACTACCTTGAAAAGAGGGCAAAGATAGCATCCGAGGTACGCGCCGCCCTCACCTATCCGGCGCTCATGACCTTTGTAGGCATCTCGGTGCTTGGCTTCCTGTTCGTATTCGTCATCCCGAAGATAACCCGGATTTTCGAAGAGACCGGCGCCGCATTGCCCTTCATAACCCTCATTCTGCTCTGGACAGCGGACCTCATCGGCAGCTACTGGCACATCACGATAGCCACTCTCTCGGCGCTCGGGTGGCTGGCAATGCGCAAGGCCAGGACAGCGCGGGGAATTGAGTTTTTGGACAATCTCATATTAAAGCTGCCCTGGTTCGGCCCGATGGTTCTGAGCTTCTACGTCGCGAGCTTCAGCCGCACGCTCGGAAGCTTACTCAAGGGCGGCGTGCATCTCCTGAAGGCCCTCGAAATTACGGCCGACGCAGTCGGGAACCATAACTTCAGAAAAATGATCGGGGCCGCGGTAAAGGACTGCACCGGCGGAGCCGCCCTCTCTGCAAGCCTCAAGGCCACGGGGCTCCTCCCGCCGGTCGTGGTCCACATGATAGGGGTCGGCGAAAGGAGCGGCAGCCTCGATGATATGCTCCTTAAGACCGCCGACGCCTATGACGCCGAGTTCGAAAACGGCGTTAAGAAGTCACTCAGCCTCCTCGAGCCCATCCTTATCCTTGTCATGGGCCTTGTGGTGGGCTTCATAGTCCTCGCGATGCTCCTTCCCATTTTCGAGCTCAACCAGGTCATCCGCTAATATAGGCTGCTGAAAAAGTCCATCTGCTTTGTTGTCAGCGTCGCGGCAGACGCGACGTACAAGAAGAGTACGCCTCATTCCTCGCTCCCCGATGTAACTGGGGCCTTGCATATGGAGCTTTTTGAGCAGCCTTAACAAAACCCCTGCATCCATGCATCATTAACCCGCAACTCCATCCGCCAAACTCATCCATACAACAGTATTCACCGATGGTAGTAATCCTTTTAATACCTTTTTTTATTCTTTGGATGGATTGAATTGCGCCACGGCTCGGCTATCCTTAAATTTGTGAGCAACGTGGAAAATTAATTAACACGGAGCCGCAATAAATTTTTCAGAGTGCCAGTGATGAGGCTCAGGATCTGCCCTGAATGTAAAAAAGCCTTTTTCATGCCTTTCGGCGCCGACCGTACGAGGTGCCCGCACTGCGGGGTCTACTTCACCGACCGCAGGGCGTCGAAAAGGATAAGGCAGGAACTAAGTTTGCGCATCTCGTTCAACGGCTCGGTCTACGCTGCAAGGACCGCTGATTTTTCGGATAACGGAGCGTGCGTCCTTTTGAACGGATGGCAGCCGGACAGGGAGGCCATCCTGGACGTCAACATAGAGGAGTTCAGGCTTTGCAGGCAGGCCATTACGGTTTGGGCGAGGCAGCTTACAAAGACCCTCGCCTCGGCGGGCCTGAAACTCCTGTAAAAAATGCGGGACATCCATCCCGCTCCCCGGAGGGCATCCCAAAATGACTGGACTGACCGCAAGAAATATCTTCTCACGTATTTTCGTCCTGCTCCTGATCGGTCTCTCGCTCACGGCTTTATCCGCCCATGAAGCCCTGAGCGCCCAAAAGCTAAAACAGAGCGCGCCTGCTGCCCAGGACCCGGGCTATGTCATCGGTATAGAGGACATACTGGAAATTGACGTCTGGAAGAACCCCGATCTCTCGAAGGTAGTGGCAGTGAGGCCCGACGGCATGATATCGCTCCCGCTCATCGGCGACATAAAGGCAGCCGGGCTTACGCCGTCACAGCTCAGGGACGAACTGAACGGGCGGCTTAAGGAGTACCAGGACCCGGTCATCACCTCGGTAATAGTCCAGGAAGTGAGGAGCTACCGGATATTCGTGCTCGGCGAGGTCCTTAACCCCGGCACCTACACCGTATCCAGGCATACGACTGTACTTCAGGCAATAGCAATGGCCGGCGGCATGAGCCA